>Ga0207676_10000321_pt1 | contig 41273 bp, 41 predicted proteins | sample KBSSwiS72_FD_184307 | JGI IMG/M metagenome (GOLD analysis project Ga0207676, IMG submission 184307) | Switchgrass rhizosphere microbial communities from Kellogg Biological Station, Michigan, USA - KBS Switchgrass S7-2 (SPAdes) (version 2) | ecosystem: Host-associated > Plants > Roots >...
GTGAAATTAAATTACAGTCTGTTTGCTCTCTCCGGGGCAAAGCGAGCGCCGCGCAGCGGCGATCTCGATAAAGACACTTATCTATGTCCCGGCGTGCATTCTGCGCCTCTTGACGCCGTTTGAAAATGGCGTAGACTCGCTGCGTTTATGTAATTTAATTACACAAAAGCTGGCTTTCAGACATCGGCACGGCAACTACCAGACCGCCAATTCGCCAAGGAGGAGTCATGTTTCGTTCCTGTGACATGAACACAACGCTGCGCGCCCGCGCGGCGGCCGTCGCGCTGGCCGTAGTGACGGCGCTGGCGCTGGCAACCGATTCCGCGCTGGCTGCGCCCGCCAGGGGCGGCGCCGCCAATCTCGCGATGATCGGCGAGCCGCAGACGCTCGACCCGATGTCCTCGACCGCCGATCTCGTCGGCACGATCATGCAGCACGTGTACGAGCTCCTGTACACGTACGACGCCAACTCGAACGTGGTCCCCATGCTCGCCGAGAGCATGCCGACGGTGTCGAAGGACGGCCTTGTGTACGCGATTCCATTGCGCAAAGGCGTCCGGTTCCATAACGGCAAGGAGATGACGTCCGCCGACGTCATCGCCTCGCTTCAGCGCTGGATGGAGATGGCGCCGCGCGGCAAGGCGGTGGCCAAGGAAATCAAGTCGCTAGAGGCCAAGGGACCCAATGCGATCGTCATTACGCTGAACCGCCCCTATGCGCCGCTGGTGGCGCATCTCGCGCTCTCGAACGGCTTTGCGGCCATCATGGCGAAGGACTCGATCGCCACCCCGCTCACTCAGTTCATCGGCACCGGCCCGTACATGTTCAAGGAGCGCAAGCCCGACCAGTACGTGCAGCTGGTGCGCTTCGACGGCTACAGCGCCCGCAGCGAGCCGGCGAGCGGTTATGGCGGCAAGCGCGAAGCGCTGCTCGACGAGTTGCGCTTCATCCCGGTTCCCAACGCGAACACGCGCGTGGAAGGAACGCTCTCGGGCCAATATCACTTCGCCGACGTGCTCCCCGTGGAGTCCTACACGCGGCTCGAAAGCGCGCCCAACGTGAAGCCCGTGCTGACCGCCCCGTTCGGCTTCCCCTACCTGGTGCTGAACACCAAGCAGGGGCCGCTTGCCAACCTTGCATTGCGCCAGGCCGTCCAGGCATCCCTCAACAACGCCGACATGCTGGGCGCGGGCTTCGGCGACCCGAAGTTCTACAGCGCCGACGCGAATCATTATGCCAAGAACACCCCGTTCTACTCGACCGCCGGCACCGAGAATTACGGCAAGGGTGACGCCAAGCGGGCCGCGGCGATGGTGGCCGCCGCGAAGTACGACGGCACGCCGATCAAGATCCTCACCAGCCAGCAATACGACTTCCACTACCGGATGGCGCTGGTGATGGCCGAGAACCTGAAAGCGGCGGGCTTGAAGATAGACATGCAGGTCGTGGACTGGTCGACGTTGATCCAGCGTCGCAACGACGCCGCGCTGTGGGACATCTACATCACGCATTCCGCGGTGCTGCCGGAACCGACGCTGACGCCGCCGCAGCTGGGCGACGGCGCGCCCGGGTGGTGGAGCTCGCCGGCAAAAGAAGCCGCGCTCGCCGCGTTCAACGCGGAAGCCGATCCGAAGAAGCGCGCCGCGTTGTGGGGCAACGTGCAGAACGTCGTGTTCACCGAGGTGCCGTACATTCGCGTCGGCAATTTCAACAGCGTGACCGCGCGCTCGGCGAAGCTCGACGGCTACGTCGCGATGCCGTGGCCGTTCTTCTGGAACACGGGATTGCAGAAGTGACGGGCCGCTGAGTTAACCGGCTGCCGCTTCATCGGGGGATTCGGTTGCAGACGCACGGCATGACCCGCTATCTGGCGTCGCGCTTCGCCGGAATGGTGATCGTGATGCTGCTGGTGGCGACGCTCGTTTTTTTCATTACGAGGCTGGCACCCGGCGATCCTGCGGCGGTCATGCTGGGCGATCAAGCGACGGCGGCCGACATTGCAAAACTGCGAACTTCCTATGGACTCGACAAACCGCTGCTGCTGCAGTTCGGCTACTGGCTGGGCCAGCTGGTCCACGGCAATCTCGGCCAGTCGATCTTTCTGCAGCGGCCGGTAACCCAGGCCTTGCTCGAGCGTGCCGAGCCGACCTTTTTCCTCACGCTCTTTTCGATCGTCATCGCGACGCTGATCGGCATTCCGTGCGGCATCATCGCCGCGGTGTGGCGCGGCAGGACGATCGACCAGATCTTCTCGGGGTTTGCGATGCTGGGCGCGAGCATCCCGAGCTTCTGGTTCGGCCTGATCCTCATGCAGATCTTCGCGGTGGCCCTAGGCTGGTTCCCGGTGGCGGGCTATGGCGACCCCGGCGTGCCGCTGTCCGAACGGCTGCATCATCTGGTTTTGCCGTCGATCGTCCTCGGCGTGGTCAACTCGGCGCTGATCCTGCGCTTCACGCGCGCGAGCATGCTCGACGTCCTCGGCGAGGACCACATCCGCACGGCACGCGCCAAGGGACTCTCGGAAGCGAGCGTCATCCTGCGACATGCGCTGCGCAACGCATTGATTCCAGTCATCACCGTGCTCGGCCTCACGTTCGCCCTGCTAATCGGCGGTGCGATCGTGACCGAAACGGTCTTCGGTCTGCCCGGTGTCGGCAATCTGGTCGTTTCCGCCGTCCTGCGCCGTGATTATCCGGTGATCCAGGGCGCACTCCTGGTCATCGCCGGACTCTATGTCCTGATCAACCTGGCGATCGACCTTCTGTACCTGGTCGTCGATCCGCGCGTGAAGTACTGACACCATGAGCGACGCTGTCGCGCTCCCCATCGCGCGAGCGCCATCGCGCAGCCCGTCAGCGATTCTTATCGGCAAGCTCTTCCGCCGCAAGCTCGTCCTGGCGGGTGCCGCAATCCTGCTGATCGTCACGCTGCTCGCGCTCTTCGCGCCCTGGATCACGCCATACGGCCCGATGGCGATGAAAATAAGCGACCGTATGCAAAGCCCGCGTCTCGCGCACTGGTTCGGCACCGACGAGCTGGGGCGCGACGTGTTCTCGCGCGTGGTGTTCGGTGCGCGCTACTCGCTGATGATAGGCGCGGCGGTCGTGCTGATCTCGGTGACCGGTGGCGTTCTGCTGGGGCTCACCGCCGGATTTTTTCGCCGGCTCGACGGACCGATCATGCGCGTCGTCGACGCCATGATGTCGTTCCCGGACATCCTGCTGGCGATCGCGCTGGTCGCAGTGCTGGGCGCATCGATGACCAATGTGATTCTCGCGCTTGCAATCGTATACACGCCGCGTGTGGCTCGCGTCGTGCGAGCGTCGACGCTGGTCGTCCGCGAACTTCTGTTCATCGAGGCCGCACGCGCCCTGGGCGTCTCGACGTGGCGAATTCTGTTTATCCACATCCTGAACAACATCGCCTCGCCGATCCTGGTGCAGGCGACGTTCATCTTCGCCTACGCGGTGCTCGCAGAAGCCGGGCTGTCGTTTCTTGGCGTCGGCGTTCCCCCCGAGCTGCCGACGTGGGGCACGATGATCGCCAGCGGCCAGCAGTTTGCGCATCAGGCGATCTGGCTCGTCGTGTTTCCGGGCGTCGCGATCGTGCTTTCCGCGCTATCGCTGCAGATGGTGGGCGACGGCTTCCGCGACCTGCTCGATCCGAAGCTTCGCAAGGCGATCTGATCGTGGCGAATCCCGCACGCGAGTCTTCTCCGCTGCTACAGGTCAGACATCTCCGGACGCATTTCTTCACCGACGCAGGCGTCGTCAAGGCGGTCGAGGATGTCTCGTTCTCTCTGGACGCTGGCGAGACGCTCGCCGTCGTCGGCGAATCCGGCTCCGGCAAGTCGGTGACCAGCCTCTCCATCATGGGGCTCGTTCCGAACCCTCCGGGGCGAATCGTCGGCGGCGAGATCCTGTTCCGGACCCGCGAGGGCCCGGTGGTCGATCTCGCGAAGCTCCCAGTCAAGGCGCTGCGGCAGCTCCGCGGACGCGATATTGCAATGATCTTTCAGGAGCCGATGACAAGCCTGGACCCCGTATTCACCGTCGGCGACCAGATCGCCGAAGCTGCCGCATTGCATCTCGGGATGAATCGTGCGGCGGCGATGAAGCGTGCGCTGCACATGCTGGAACTCGTAGAAATCCCGGCGGCGAAACAGCGGCTGACCGAATATCCGCATCAATTGTCGGGCGGGATGCGGCAACGGGTGATGATCGCGCTGGCGCTCTCTTGCAATCCGTCGCTGCTGATCGCCGACGAACCGACCACCGCGCTCGACGTCACCATTCAGGCGCAGATCCTCGCGCTGCTCGACAAGCTCCGGCGCGATATCGGCATGGGCGTTCTGTTCATCACCCACAACTTAAGCGTCGTCGCCGAGATCGCCGATCGCGTCGCCGTGATGTACAGCGGGCGTGTAGTTGAAGAAGGGGACGTGCATTCGCTGTTCAAGCGGCCGCGGCATCCGTACACGCGCGGGCTGCTGGAGTGTCTGCCCCGACGTGCGCTCGACGACGAGGCGGCGATGGCCTCGCGGCGGCTGAACGCCATTCCCGGGCAGGTGGCTAGCCCGCTCGATCCGCTGCCTGGCTGCGCGTTCGCTCCGCGCTGTGCGTTGGTTCTGCCCGAATGCTCGGCCGCGATGCCGCCGCTCGCGCAAGTTCCCGCGGGCCAGCGCTCGCGATGCATACGCTGGAGCACGCTGTGAACGGCGTCTCGTTCGGCAATCAGTCGGCCGCGAGCGCCCCTATGCTGGCAGTGCGCGGCCTCAAGAAATACTTCGGCCACGGCGACCACCCGGTCCGCGCCGTCGACGACGTCAGCTTCGAGATCGCAAAGGGCGAAGTGCTCGGCCTCGTCGGGGAATCCGGCTCGGGCAAGAGCACCATCGGGCGCTCGGTGCTGAAGCTTATCGATCCGACGGCCGGTGAAGTGTGGTTCGAGGGCTCCGACCTTGCGCATTTGTCGTCGCGCGCCATGCGACCCTACCGCCGCCGCCTGCAGATCATCTTTCAGGACCCCTACGCCAGCCTGAATCCGCGCCGGCGTGTCGGCGATACGCTGGACGAAGCGATGGCTACGCACGGGCTCCACCCGGGAATCGCTCGCGGGAAACGGATCGCCGAGCTTTTGTCGCTCGTCGGCCTCGCGCCCGAGCACGCGCGGCGTTTTCCGCACGAATTCTCCGGCGGGCAACGGCAGCGGATCGGCATCGCCCGCGCACTTGCCGTCGAGCCGCAGTTCATCGTCGCCGACGAGCCGGTGTCCGCGCTCGACGTCTCGATCCAGGCGCAGGTCATCAACCTGCTGTCGGACCTACGCGAGCGCTTCGGCCTGACGATGCTGTTCATCTCACACGATCTGGACGTCGTCGAATACCTGTGCGACCGGATTGTCGTGCTTTATCTCGGCAAGGTGATGGAAGTCTCTCCGGCGAAGGCGCTGTACAAGGCGCCCAAGCATCCTTACACCGAGGCGCTGCTCGAAGCGTCGCCGCGGCCGGACCCGGAAGCCCGCCGCGGCCGGCGCCTGCTCGAAGGCGATATCCCGAGTCCCGTCAATCCACCGTCGGGCTGCGTCTTCCGCACCCGCTGTCCCTATGCGCTGGACGCGTGCGCCGCGGCGGTGCCGGCATTGCGCGAAGTGGCGCCGGGCCGGTTCAAGGCCTGCATTCGCGACGATATTCTTTGAGGCCCACGATGAACCTCGAACCGATCCTTGCCGAAACGCTCGACGCCGCGACCAAGGGCTATCCGCTTTCCAGCCCGGCCCTGCCGATCTCGGCCATCGCCGCGCAGCGTTGGAGCCTTTTTGCCGGCGACCTCCCGCTACCGTTGGCCGTGATCCGCGACTCCGCGCTCGCGCACAATCATGCCTGGATGCGCGACTTCACCGCATCCACCGGCGTGCTGCTGGCGCCGCACGGCAAGACGACGATGGCGCCGCAGATCTTCGCGCAGCAGCTCGCCGCGGGCGCATGGGGGATCACCGTCGCCAGCGTGCAGCAACTCGCCCTCTGCGTGCATTTTGGCGTGCGCCGCGTCCTCATGGCCAATCAACTGCTCGGCGCAGCCGAGGTCGGCGCGGTGATCCGCCTGCGGGAAGAACATCCGGACCTCGAGTTCCATTTCCTCATCGATTCGCGCGAGCAGCTGGCCTCGATCGAGAGTCTCGCCGGATCGCAGCGGAGGTCGCGAAAGCTCACGGCCCTGGTCGAGCTGGGCGTGCTTGGAGGCCGAACCGGTACCAGGTCCCACGACGAGGCGCTGGCCGTCGCGCGCGCCGTCGGGGCGAGCAAGTCCGTCGCGCTTTCCGGCCTCGAGTGCTACGAAGGCTTGCAGATCACCGGCGACTCCGGCCGCGACCAGGTCGTCGTCGACGGCCTGATGCAGCGTGTACACGACGTCGCACTCGCCTGCGATCGCGAGAAACTCTTCGCCGGCCCATCGATCATCCTCACCGCGGGCGGCTCGGCCGCGTTCGACATCGTCGCCCGCGACCTGCCGATGAAACTGTCCAAGCCCGTCCTCACGATTCTGCGCAGCGGCTGTTACGTCACGCACGATTCGGGCTTCTACAACCGCATGCTGGAGGGCGTGAAAGCGCGCAGCGGCGCCGCCTGGCAGTCGCGCCCGGGCCTCCAACCGGCGCTCGAAGTGTGGTCGCGAGTGCAATCCTGCCCCGAGCCGGGTCTAGCGATCCTCACGATGGGCAAGCGCGACGCATCGTTCGATCTCGACATGCCGATCGTCAGCAAGCGTTACCGTCCGGGAACCGACACCGCGCCTCAGGCCGTTCCGGAATCGTGGAAGATTGCCAACATGAACGATCAACACGCCTATCTCCGTTTCTCAACCGACGCGGCGCCCCAAGTCGGCGACCTTGTCGGTTGCGGCATCTCGCATCCATGCACCACGTTCGACAAGTGGCGCGCCCTGTTCACGGTCGACGACGACTATCGCGTGACGGGTGCAATACGCACGTTTTTCTGACCTCTATCCGCATAGCCGCATGATCAAGCGCCGCAACACACGCCGCCAACCCGTGAGCGACCTTCTGCTCACGATGCGCGAACGCGCCGAGTCGATGTCTCAGGGCCACCAGCAGGTCGCCGCCGCCATGCTTGCGGACCCGGATTTCGCCGTGCGCGCCAACGTCGATGCCATGGCACGCCGGGCGAACGTCAGTCCGCCGACGATCGTTCGCTTTTGCCGTGCACTGGGTTTTTCGGGTTTGCGCGAATTCAAGCTGCACCTGGCGCAGAGCCTTGCCGTCGGGACATCGACGTTGCATCGCGCGGTCGTGCCCGGCGACAACATGCTCGCCGTAGCGCACAAAGTCCTGCAGGGAGCAGCCAGTGCCCTCGCCAACCTCGAGCAGCATATCTCGCCGGACGATATCGAGCGCGCCGTCACGCGGATCGCCAAGGCTCGGCGGATCGACTGCTACGCCGTAGGCAACACGTCGATGTTCATGGCGAGCGACGCGCAGGCGCGGTTTTCCCGCCTCGGTCTCGTCTCGAATTTCTATTTCGACGCCCATTTGCAGCTCGTCTCGGCGGCGACGATGAACAAGAACGACGTCGCGCTGGCGATATCGCATATCGGGCGGATGCCGTTTTTGCTGGAAACCGTCGACGTTGCGAAGGAACAGGGTGCGATGATCATCGCCATTACGCGGCCGGGCACGCCGCTGGCCGAGCGCGCTGACGTCGTGTTGCCGGTGGTCGTCCCAGCCGACCCTTCGATGCGCGTCGGTACCGAGGCGTACCTCGCGCAAATGGCCTATGTGGAAATACTGATGGTGGGCACGGGATTGCGCCGCGGGCCGCCGGCCTTGCGCCAATTGAAGCGTGTGCGGCAGGTGTTGCAGGAGCGCGGGGTCGACAGCGAGACGCATCCGGTGCTGGAGCGGGCGTGGTCCAACGGCGACACGCTGCATTCATGAACGAACGACGTCAGCGCTCGCTCGTCCTCAAGGGTGGCACCGTCGTCGACGGCACCGGAGCCGCGCGTTTCGCCGCCGATGTGCGACTCGAAGGCGACCGTATCGCCGCGATCGGCGCTGATCTGGAGACGCGCGACGCCCACGTACACAACGTCGCAGGAAAGATCGTGGCGCCGGGCTTCATCGACGTGCATACGCACGACGATCAGCTCCTGCTGAGCGCGCCGGAGATGCTGCCGAAGCTCAGCCAAGGCGTCACCACGGTCGTCATCGGCAATTGCGGCATCAGCCTCGCACCGCTGGTGCACAGCGATGCGCCGCCACCACTCAACCTGCTTGGCGCCGACAAGTACGTCCATCCGACGATGGCCGCGTATGTCGCAGCGCTCGAAAGAGCCTGTCCGGCGGTCAATGTCGTCGCGCTGGTCGGTCATTCGACGCTGCGCGTGGGGACGATGGATGATCCTTATCGCGCTGCCACACCGGCCGAGCAATCGCAGATGGTCTCGCTGCTGCGCGAAGGCATGGACGCGGGAGCGACCGGCTTGAGCTCCGGAGTCTTCTATGCGCCCGGGGCTGCCGCCGACATCGATGAGCTCGCGTTGCTTGCCCGTGTGGCAGGAGACGCGGGCGGTGTATACACGACCCATATCCGTGACGAGTCCGACAAGGTGATCGACTCTCTCGATGAGGCTTTTGCCACCGGTCGTCGGGGTGACGTGCCGGTGGTCGTCTCTCATCACAAATGCGCCGGGCCCCGGAACTGGGGCCGCACCGTGCAGACGCTCGCGCACATCGACGCGGTGCGCGCGCAGCAGCCGATCGCGCTCGACATGTACCCGTACATCGCCGGCTCGACCGTTCTGCGCAAGGAAATGGTGGACGGGATCATCGACATCATGGTCACGTGGTCGACGCCGCACCCGCAGATGGCCGGTCGCATGCTGGCCGTCATCGCTTCCGAGTGGGGGTGCACGCAGCAGGAGGCTTGCGAGCGGCTGCAGCCGGGAGGCGCCTGCTACTTCCAGATGCGGGAGGACGACGTGCAGCGGGTGCTCAAATATCCGGCAACGATGATCGGCTCGGACGGCCTGCCGCATGACCAGCATCCGCATCCACGGCTGTGGGGAACCTTTCCCCGCGTGCTCGGACATTATAGCCGCGAACTGGGACTGTTTTCACTCGAAATCGCCGTGCACAAAATGAGCGGACTGTCGGCGCGAAATTTCAAGCTCGAAGATCGCGGCGAAATCCGGGAAGGCGCATACGCCGACATCGTCGTTTTCGATGCCGCGACCGTCAAGGACGCGGCAACATTCGAAAAGCCGAAAGCGCTTTCGCTGGGCATCGAGTGCGTGCTGGTGAACGGCTCGATCGCCTACCGGTCCGGCAACGCGATGCAGGAGCGCAGCGGACGGTTCCTGCGCCGACGCGAACGTTAGTTGCTGACTATGGTTGGGCGTTGCCTTCAGGGCCGACGTCGGCCAGCGTGATCCACACTGGCGCATGATCGCTCGCCTTCTCGCGAGCGCGGACATCGCGATCGACGCCTGCACCTGTCAGCCGCGTTGCCAGCGACGGACTCAGAAGGAAATGGTCGATGCGAAGGCCCGCGTCGCGCTCGAATGCGTTGCGCAGGTACTTCCAGAACGTGTAGACGCGTTCCCCCGGATGCGTCGCGCGGACGGCATCGATCCAGCCCTGCGCGACCAACTGGCGAAAAGCTTCGCGTACCTCGGGCCTTCGGGGAACCGCTCCTGCGGTGCCTTCAACTCCTGCAGGCATGCGATATCGGGCTGCGATTCTTCCAGCCAGCGCAACAGGGTCGGCAACCGTGCGGTGATGCCGTTGACGTTGAAGGTTGCGATTTTCACGAGCTGCACCTGCGGATCTGCCGGTAAACTTCTAGGGCAGCATTAAGATACTCACCTGCTTTCACCAAGTCCATCAGCCGCCGTCAAGCATCGTCGATCATATGGAGAACGGTCTCGACCTCGACGCCTATTTCGACCGCATTCAATGGGGCGGCGGCACGAGTCCGAACTACGAGACGCTTGCGAGTGTTCTTCGCGCGCATATGTCGTCCGTTCCTTTCGAGAACCTCGACGTTCTGCTCGGTCGGCCGATACGGCTCGATCTCGATGGCCTCCAGCAGAAACTCGTTCGCGCCCGCCGGGGCGGTTATTGCTTCGAGCATGGAACACTGTTCGGCGCCGTCCTCGAAGAGATGGGATTCAAACCGGTTCGTCACACCGCTCGCGTCGTCATGGTCACGCCCCGTGCCGCGGCGCCGCGTACGCACATGTTTCTCACCGTGCCGGTCGCCGAGGGCAGATTCGTTGTGGATCCGGGCTTCGGCGCGCTGGCGCCTCGCATCCCGGTTCCGTTGCAGGAGGGCGTGGAAGCGCGCATCGGTCCCGAGACGCATTGGATGACTCGCGACGGATCGCATTGGATTCTGCGAACCCGGACCGCCGAAAAAGAGACTGATTGCTGGTTATCGACGCTGGAAGAGGACAACCCGGTGGATTTCGAGATGGGAAGCCATTACGTGGCGACGCACTCGGGCTCGCCATTCGTCAACCGGATGATGCTGCGCGCGCTCACTGCGGACGGCCGTGTGACCGTGGCGAATCGCGATGTCAACATTCGCTGCGGCGATAGCGACGAGCCGGTGCAGCTCGCCGATCGCTCCGCGCTGCGTACGCTGCTCACGACTTATTTCGGATTCGACCTTCCCGAGGTCGAGCACATGTCGGTTCCGTCGATCCCCGAGTGGCGCTGACGGCTGTTTCACCGGGTCACGCAATGACGGTCTTGATCCTCCTGGTGCAACGGCGTACCTTGATAATTTTTCCGCCATCCACGTTGGCGGCCTAACGATAATTCGCGAGGAGGAGAGAATGAAGCTCTACTATCATCCGGTGTCCACGACCAGTCGGCCGATCGTGCTGTTCGCTGCCGAGAGCAGCGTGCCGCTCGATTACCAGGTCGTCGACCTGTTCAGCGGCGAACAATACAAACCGGAATATTCGGCGGTCAATCCGAGTCACCAGGTGCCGGTGCTGGAGGATGGCGATTTCCGTCTGACCGAGAGCTCGGCCATCCTCAAGTATCTGGCCGAGAAAACGCGTTCTCCCGCGTATCCATCGGATCTTCGCAAGCGCGCAAGAGTCAACGAGCGGATGGATTGGCTCAATACCGGTTTTTACCGGGACTTTTCGTACGGATTCCTCTACCCGCAGATCTTTCCGTTCATGAAGCGGCCCGACGACAAGGTGCAGGCTGGGACAGTCGCGTGGGGCAAGGACAAGGCCGTGGGCTGGCTCAAGATTCTGAACGACGACCTGATCGGACCGAAAAACGCGTACCTCTGCGGCGACGAGATCACGATTGCCGACTATCTGGGATCGATGATGGTCCTCGGCGGCGAGGCCATCGACTGCAAGTTTGGGGCGTATCCGAACATCTGTCGCTGGCTCGGCAACATGAAGGCCTTGAAGAGCTGGCCCAAGGTCAATGAGGCATTCTACAAGTACGTGGTCGACCCGAACAAAGGAAAGGAATTCGTGCAGTTGTGAGGCTTTCCCGGCTGCAGCATCACCAACGGAGACAAAGTGATGATCAAAGGACTTCACCACAACGCGTATCGTTGTCGCGACTCGGAACAGACGCGGAATTTCTACGAAGGTTTCCTGGGCCTGCCGCTTTCCGGAAGCCTGGAAATCCGGCAGACCAAGACGGGTCGCACGACGGCGGTGCTGCATACGTTCTATCGGCTCGACGACGGCTCGTTCCTGGCCTTTTTCGAAGCGCCGGACATGCCATTCGAGTGGAAGGCGCAGCACGACTTCGATCTCCACATCGCTCTCGAGGTCGAGCCGGCGGTCCTCACTGAGATGCTGGCCAAGGGAAAGGCACGCGGGCTCGAGACACGCGGCATTTCGGAGCACGGGTTCGTGCGCTCGATTTATTTTCGCGATCCGAACGGCTACGTGATCGAGTTGACCGCCAAGACGCCGGACCACGCGCGCCTGATGGATCCGGCGACCAACGACGCGCGCGCGATTCTGGACCGTTGGCAGGCAGCGAAGGAGCGCGTTGCGGCGAGCGCCGTCTGACGCCGTTCCACGCAGCTGGATCGTCAGTGAACCACCGATTTGCTTGAAGGAACGATGCGTATGCCAGATCACACTCCCGTCATTAAGCGCACTGCCCCTGTCGAGCGGCGCGTCGACGCCATCCAGCAGGCGCTGGACGAGCGCGGCCTGAAGGCAACCGAGGCCGTCGAGGAGTTGAGAGAGCTCGCCGAGGAGCAATGGATTCCCCAGAACGGCGCGCGCGTTGTGGCCCGCGCCTGGGTCGACCCCGCATTCCGCGAGCGCCTCCTCGCCAACGGCCGCGCCGCCGTCGCCGAGCTCGGCCTCTCGATGCCAAAGCATCACCGGCATCTCGTAGTGTTGGAGAACAGGCCGACTGTGCAGAATGTCATCTGCTGCACGCAATGCTCATGCACAGCTTTTACGATCATCGGGCTGCCACCCGACTGGTACAAGGATCTTGAGTACCGTGCGCGCGTCGTTCGTGAGTCGCGCACCGTGCTGAAGGAAATGGGTCTGGATCTGGCGCCGCAAGTCGAGATCCGCGTATGGGACACCACCGCGGACACACGCTACATGGTGCTCCCTGTGCAGCCGCCGGAAACCATCGGCTGGCCGGAGGAAAAGCTGGCCGGCATCGTCACGCGCGACGGGATGATCGGCGTCGCGCCCCTGTAAGCGGGAGATCTGACATGGATGGGATGCACGACCTGGGGGGCAGGCAGGGTTTCGGCGCGATTCGCTACACGCCCAATGCGCGGGCATTCCACGAGGCGTGGGAAGTGCGGGTGAATTCGCTGTATGCCTTTGCGGTACGGCTGGGCATTTTCAACATGGACGAGTACCGCCACGCAATCGAGCGCATGGAGCCGCGCCATTACCTCACAGCCAGCTATTACGAACGGTCGCTCACTAGCCTGGCGACGCTCCTGGTCGAAAAAGGCATTCTGACCCGCGAAGAACTGGAGCGGCGAGCGCAGGGACTCTTTCCGCTGGCGGCGCCGAGTGCGCCGGGCCGCACCAATTCGCCCGCGCGCGAGCGTTTTCAACCCGGCGATCGCGTTCGCGTCAGGGATGACTACGTACCGGGTCACGTGCGGATGCCAGGCTACATCCGTGGCAAGACCGGCGTGGTCGTCAGCGAGTCGCCGGACTATCCGTTCCCCGACGCCCGCGCGCACGCCGTAGAGTCACAGGACGAGCCGACGTACGACGTGCGCTTTCGCAGCGATGAGCTCTGGCCCCATTCGGCTGATGCTGCGCTCGTCCATGTCGGTGTGTTCCAGAGCTATCTCGAGCGCGTGGCGTAACCAACGCCTTGCAAAGCGTCAACCACACCCGGTCAACAATAGGAGGAAACATGGCTGCCTCACTCCAAAGACGCAAGGCTATTGCCATTGTCGCGAGCCTGATTTCGCTCGCAGCCTGTACCACGATGAATCCGGGCCCCGGTAAACGCGAATTGATGATCGTCGGCAACGATCAGAAGGTTGGCATTAGCGATGCCGGCGCTTATGTGTACAGCCCGGCGGGCAAGGATACCGTCTCGATCATCGATATCGGGACCGATCCGCTCTCGCCCAGGATCCTCATCAACCTGCCGCTGACGAACTCTCTTTTCGGGCCACCGGTGAATCTCGCGATCACGCCGGACGAAAGCCTCGCGCTGGTCGCGAATTCGATGGACGCGGAGAGGGATGGCGCGGGCTGGAAGATGGTGCCCGACAACAAGCTCTATGTGATCGACCTCACCGCCAATCCGCCGGCGCTGATCGACACCGTCGTGGTCGGCAAGCAGCCCTCCGGACTGTCGATCAATCGCGCCGGCAATCTCGCGCTCGTCACCAATCGCGCCGACAATTCGATCGGCGTGCTTCGCATCGCGGGCAAGAAGGTGACGCTCGTCGACACGGTCGCGATCGGCGAACAAGTCACGCACGTCGTGTTCACGCCAGACGGCAAGCGCGCAATGGCAGCGAAGTTTCCGAACCACAAGCTCGCGCTGCTCGAGGTCAGCGGCGAGAAGGTCAGCTATGCCAAACAGGACATACCGGTCGGCTTGTGGCCATACAACTTCGATATCGCTCCTGACGGGAAGCTTGCCATTTCCGCCGACAACGGGAATGGAGGCCGGTCCGACGGGCACACCGATACGGTGACCGTGATCGATCTCGAGGCGAGCCCGCCGCGCGTGATCGACAAGGTCGTCATCGGCGATTCGCCAGAGGGTTTCGCCATCAGTCCGACCGGCAAGCTGGCGGTGGCGCTATTGCTGAATGGCACCGACGGGGCCAAGAACGCCTGGTTCTACAATCGCAACGGCAAGGTGGTCGCGCTCAAGATCGACGGCAAGAAGGTGACGCGCGGCAACGAGGTGGAGGTGCGTGGCGTGCCGGAGGGCTTGGTATTCAGCAACGACGGCCGGTATATCTATGTCGGCAACTATCTGGACCGTGACATCTCCATCCTGCGCGTCGACGGCGACCAGATCGTCAATACCGGAAAATCGCTGGCTCTACCCGGACAGCCTGCGTCGATGCGGGCCCGCACGCGCTAGCGCGGGGCGTTGCCTTCTGCCGATCGCTCGTTCCGATCGAGGCAGGCGAGTCGGACTGCACCGCCAGATCGAGCGGCGATAGCCTTGACATGCGCCGGCAAAAGGCGCTGACTTGAAGACCGCGATTCGGTTCGGGATTGATTCGTTAATTCAAGACTGATGATCCGGTCGCCGTGAGTGTTCGCTGCCTGCTGCCGTGCTGCTGAGTGACTGGCAGCGAACGGAGGAGAATGGCCATGGGTGCCAGGTATGCAGCTGCAATCGCCTTTATTCTTTGCGCGACCGCGTTTCCAGCATTCGCCGGACCCGTTTATCAGATGGTGGGCGGAATCTGTACCGATGGCAGCGCAGATGACAATGGTCAGCTGCTCTGCAGCCCCAACGGCATTTCCGTCTCGGTCGAAATGGCGGATGGATACGTCCCGGGAACGCCCTTCGCCGACAGCCCTTCGGATCCACAATCTGTGGCCCTTTTTTTCTTCTCGGACGGTTTTCAAACCGTCCTCACAGGTTTTCCAATTGACTGTTGCGGCGGTAACTTGGGAGAAATGGGAGGCCCTTCAAGCCAGGACTATCTGCAATTCCACTGGCTCGATGGCCCCAACTTTGACGCTTCTGGCGGCACATGGTTTTTTGAGACACCGGCGGTCGAGACAGCGTATTTCTCTTCAGGCACCTATGACCACTGGGAAGGACCTCGAGTTGTAGCAGAACCTCAGTCGCTCGCCCTGGTCGGCGTCGCCCTGGCAACGTTGGTCCTGGTTCGATCCAGGCGGTCGCGCGTGCGGCTGCGCGCGTAACAAGCTGCCCGACACTGCTGAGGCGAACGGGCAGCGAACTCAGCAAGAATTTGCCATGACTATCAGGTATGCAGCGGCAATCGCAGCGATTCTTTGCGCGACGGCGTTTCCGGCATTCGCCGGCCCTTTTTATCAGTTGGTGGGCGGGATCTGTAACGATGGCAGCGGCGATGGCAATGGTCAGCTGCTCTGCAGCGACAACATTGCCGCCACGGTCGAAATGGCGGACGGATACGTTCCGGGTACACCGTTCGCCGACAGCACTCAAGGTTTGCGGGTCACGGTGGCTTTTTTTACGTTCTCGGACGGCTTTGTAACGATCGCCACAGACTTTCCACTAGGCGCCTCCGGTCCGGGTAACTTTGGAGTCATGCCCGACACATCAGGTCAGGGAGCTCTGCACATCCACTGGTTTCAGGGCTTCTTCTTCGACGCTGAAAACGGCATTTGGCATTTTGGGCAAGAGTTCGGGCCGGGCGGTGGCGGTGGACAGGGATATTTTTCTTCAGGCACCTATGGAAACTGGGTGCAAGTAATTCCAGAACCAGGGTTGCTCAGCCTAGCTGGCGTCGCCTTGGCAATGTTGGTGTTGGTTCGATCTAGACGATCGCGCGTCCGGATTCGCGCGTAACAGACTGCTCGAGTCGTTGGTCGCCCACGCATTGCTGCGTGTAGTGTCGAGTGGCGTAAGATCGTCCTCGCAACACCTGCCGCTACCGCTCCGATGAAACCCGTCCTGTCCTACCTTCTGGTCGCATTTGCGGTGCTTGTCACGGGCTGCGCCACGCTGCCCCCTCCAAAGGACCGTGTGGAGACCACGGCTCTCACTGACACGGCGGGGACGCGGCTCGGCCGCGCGGTTGCGCCCGGCGTCGCGGCGAATCCCGGCAAGACGGGCGTTCATTCGCTGCCCGATCCCCGCGATGCATTCGCCGCGCGCGTCCTGCTCGCGAACGCCGCCGAAAAGTCGCTCGATGCGCAGTACTACATCTGGCATGGCGACCAGGTCGGCTACCTGTTGTTCCAGGCGCTGTGGCAGGCGGCCGACCGGGGGGTGCGCGTGCGCCTGCTGGTCGATGACCTGAATACAGGGGGACTCGATCCGACCCTCGCCGTGCTCGACGCACATCCAAACATCGAGGTGCGTCTCTACAACCCGGTCGTCATTCGCGACAATCGCTTGCTCAACTTCGTGACCGATTTCACCCGCGTGAACCGACGCATGCACAACAAGTCGTTCACCGTCGACAACGAGGTGACGGTCATAGGCGGACGCAACATCGCTAACGAGTACTTCGGCGCCGGGACCAGTCTCACATTCGCCGACCTGGACGTGCTCGTCGCGGGATCGGCGGTTGCCGAGATATCCAAGGAGTTCGATCTCTTCTGGAACAGCCCGTCCGCATATCCGGCTGCGGGTTTCGTGGGTCCGCCGGCGCCGGACGGCGCCACCAGTCTCGAAGCCAAATTCGTGGCGAACCGCGCCGATCCCGAATCGACCGCGTATCTCGAAGCGGTGCGCGCGACTCCGCTCGTGCCCCAGCTGCTGGACCGGACACTCGCGCTCGCGTGGGCGGACGCCGAGGCCGTTTACGACGACCCGGCGAAGACGCTCGACACCTCGGAGCGGACGGACGTGCTGCTCTTTCCGGAACTGGTGCGCAAGATGGGCTCGGCGGAGAAGACGCTGGACATCGTCTCGCCGTACTTCATACCCGGCGCCGCTGGCACCGAGCAACTGGCAGCGATAGCGAAACGCGGCGTAACCGTGCGCATTCTCACCAACTCGCTTGCGACAGCGGAGGCGAAGGTTGTGCACTCGGGGTACGCGAAGCGCCGCCGGGAGCTGCTCCGGGCCGGTGTCCACCTCTACGAGATCAAGCCGTCTGCTGCAGAAACGGGGAGCTCCAGGGAACGTTTCGGATCAGGCGCGTCCTCCGGCCTCCATGCCAAGACGCTCGCCGTCGACAGCCGCCGGATCTTCGTCGGCTCGTTCAACCTGGACCCGCGCTCGGCTAGGCTTAACACCGAAATGGGATTGGTGATCGGCAATCCTGTGCTCGCGCAGGGTCTGACCCGATTCTTCGACGTCGAAGTTCCGATGCTGGCGTATGAGGTACGGCTGGCCGCGGACGGCAACAGCCTGGAATGGATCGAGCGAACGGCATTGGGCGAGAAGCACTACGACACCGAGCCCGAGACGAACTGGTCCGCGCGCACACGCGTCGAAATGCTGTCGATCCTTCCCATCGATTGGATGCTGTAGGCGGCGCCATTCGGATCGGGGAGCGGGGTCTGTGAGCCGGCCGCAGAGCAGGTCCATCTCTGATCGCGCCCGGCGATCAGTGGTATCGTCGACCACCCCGACAGCCGACGCCGATCCGCCGAACCGCGTCGCCCGTTGGCCCAACACACGTCGGCCCCCATGTCGAGAGACCCGTTGCAGCGCCGGCTTGGAGTCGTACAAGCGCCCGCGCGAGCGCTCAAGGCAATGCTGCTGTTGGCAGCCCTCGGCGCCGTTGCATTCGGCATCGCCCTCTATGGGCGCGGCCCCGACTTGTCGCAGGTCAAGGTCGTGTTTCTGTCGGGCGACGACCGCGGTAACTACTATGCGGTCGTGCAGAAGATGGCGGACGAGGCGAAACGGCATCGCGGACGCATCGACAATGTTTCCACTGCCGGATCGATCGAGAACATCGCGAAGCTCGCGGCTGCCAAGGGGTCTTGCGACGTACAGTTCGCACTGGTGCAGGACGGGTTGCTGTGGCCCCCGGGCGACGGGTTGGAGCTGATCGGGCGGCTGCCGCGGTCGGAATCGCTCGTGCTGGTCAGCCGCAACGCGGACCAGATCAAGAACGTGCTAGATCTCCGTGGAAAGCGGATCGGTATCGGTCCAGTCGGCAGCGGCACCGAGTACGTGGCTCGCGTGCTTATGACGCAACTCGCCGGCCTCGACATCAAGGTGTCGACACATCCGCTGGTCGAGCAGCTTGCAAAGGTCGAAAGTGGCGAGCTCGACCTCGCGGCAATGGTGATCGACACGGATGCGCAGCTACTGGTCGAGGGAGTGCGCGACCGGAACCTTCAGATCGTCGACATGCCCGACGCGGAGGCGCTCGCGAACCGCCTCCCGTTCGCCCGTACCGGTCGTATCGAAGCGGGCCACTACGACCCGATACGTCAGCTTCCGTCGATGGATAAGCGGATCATCCAGATCGACACACTTGTCGTTGGTAATGGCTGTGCACGCGATTCCGCTACGCAGGGAATCATTACCACTCTCGCGAACGTTTTCCCCGACTTCGTGCGCGTGAACCGGGAGCGGACAAACGTGACCGGTCTGAGGCTGGCCTCAGCCGCACGCAGTTACTACAACGACGGCGGCCCCGATCCGGTAGGCGCATACGTCCCCTGGATCACAGACATCATGCCAACGGCGCGCTGGCTTCAGCTTGCTTTCGCCATATCGGTCTTGTTCGCCGCCCAGGCCGCGTTGCACCGTTTCCGCCTCTGGCGGATCGACGCGCAACGTGTCCGCATCGAAGGGGAGGTTTCGCGCCTGTTCGAGCCTGGCGTTACGGTGGCCGAGATTGCAGCGATGGCGCCGGAAGATCGGCACCGCGACCCCGTCATAGGCGCGCGTATCGATGCACTCACTGCGGAACTCGGTCTTCTCGCGCAGCGCTGTCGCCGGCAATCCTTGTCGATAATGGTCCCGATGGGTCAGGAAATGGGCTACCGCTATCAGGAGGCGCTGATTGCGGACCTGGTACATGCCCTCAAGACCTTCCGTCGCCGGCTCGACGTCACCGCCGCCCAAAGGATGGGTCGATAGCGCCATTCGTTTCGCCTGGAGCAGCAGGCCGAGCTGGTGAAACCGCTCGGGGTCAACCTAATCAGTGTCAGGGACGTTGAGAGCGGCAAGCGCATTATTGCGCTGGGACCAATGAAAATCCCCTTAACCGAGGAGTCTTTTCATGAACAAGCTTTTTGCAACCTCTCTTATCGCAGCGGCGCTCGCCTTCGCAGCGGGTTCGGCCACTGCGCAGCAATATACGACACCACCCAAGGGCACCAACACCTACCCAGCGATGACGCCGGAAGAGATGGAGCGGGCGAAGGCCGAAAAGGCGGCGGGCAAGGAAACCAAGTCAGAAATGACGGATGCGGAAAAAAAAGCCGCGAACGCGGAGAAGCAAAAGGCAATGAAGGCGCAGGGCACTAGCAGTGATTCCACCAAGCCTACAACCACGCCGGAACAGCAGGCCAAAGCGAAGGCCGATCGGGCGGCGAAAAAACAGGCCAAGTCAAAAATGACAGCAGAAGAAAAGAAAGCCGCGAACGCGGCGAAGCAGAAACAAATGAAGGAGACGACGACAGAGCAGCAACAGCAGAACAAACCCTGACCTCAACGACAAAGGCATGGGCGAGCCATGCCAACTGCTCGCGCGTCGACTTGGTTCGATCCAGACGGCCGTGTGTGCGAATGCGCGCGTGACGAACTGCGTTGGGTGGCCCCCCCCCCCGCTACCCCGCAGGTGTGCGCCGGACCGTCAGATCCTGGCGCTTGAACACGGCCGGCTGCAATTCCACACCGAGCCCGGGCCCTTCCATCGGGTACACGCAACCGTTCTCGATGCGCGGCAAGGCGGTGACCAGCTCGTTGTACCAGCCGCGATAAAACGCGCGGACCGATTCCTGGATCAGCGTATTCGGCTGGCTGAACGACATGTGCACCGCGGCGATGAATCCGACGGGGCCGACGCAGTCATGCGGCGCGAAAGGGCGGTGCCAGGTTTCCGCCAATGACGCGATCTTTCGCCCTTCGGTGAGCCCACCCGTCCAGCACAGGTCGGCCATCGCGACGTGGAGCGCGTCCTTTTCGAGAAAATCCTTGAAGGGCCAGCGCGAGCCCAGCGTCTCGCTCGCGCAGACCCACACGTCGGTCGAACGCGCATATTCGGCGAGCGCCTGCGGCGAATTCATGCGGATCGGATCCTCGTACCACATCGGCGCGTAGGGCTCGAGCGCCCGTGCAATCAGCTTGGCCGTGGGAAGATTCCACAGCGAGTGAAACTCCACCATGATGTCCATGCGGTCACCCACCGCTTTCCGAATCTTCTCGAACGGCTCGATCGCCTTTTTCATCTGGGCCGCGGAGATATAAAGACCGCTGTTTTCCTGGGCCGCAGGATCGAATGGCCAGATCTTCATCGCATCGATTCCGCTTTCCAGCAGACTTTCCGCCAGCGCGTCCGCGCGATTCATGAACGCGTCGAGATCCTCGAACGGCCCTTCGCTCTGCTCCAGATTCCAGTTGGAGACCGGGCGGATGTTGTGCGAGCGGACGTAGCGATAGCCCGCGCAGGTGTTGTATATCCGAAGCTTGTCCCGGCAGAGACCGCCAAGCATCTGGTGCACCGGCTGACCGCAGACCTTGCCGAAGATGTCCCACAGTGCGATGTCGACCGCGGATGCGGCCCGGTATTCCACTCCGGTGGAAGATTGCGCCATCGGCAGGCTGACCATCTCCTTGTTGAGCGCCTCGATGTGAAGCGGATTGCGGCCGATCAATCGATCCGCCAACGTCTCGTGGATGTGTGCTTCGACGGCTCCCGCACCGTAGAACGTTTCGCCAAGACCGATCGTGCCGCTGTCGGTATGAACACGAACCCATAGCACGTTCGAGAACTCTTCGGTCCGCAAGGTTTCGAGAGCAGTGATTTTCATCGATGATCCATTTCGATCCAGGTCAAATTCCGACGGAGGATCCGTGGCGAAGGGCGCGTCCGTGCGAGCAATCTTCAGTATACTGATTCAGGCCGGCCTCAAGTCGACCGGGTCCGCGTCGATATCGACAATCATGCGCATAGTATTTCATGGGGAGAACGCTGCATCGTTCAGCCACGATTTCCAGCGGCTCGTCGGCGAGGCGGCTCAGATCTCGGTGTTGCCCGACGTACTGAGCCACCCGGCCGATTCGCAGACCTATGTCGCCGCGGATGTCATCGTGGGCGCCACGTTTTCGGGCGCCCTGCCGCAGCCGCGGCAGCTGCAACTTTTTCATGTCCCGGGTGCGGGCTACGATGCCGTGGATCTCGAGGCGATTCCCGCTTCGGCGGTCGTATGCAATTGCTTCGGACACGAACAGGCCATCGCGGAATATGTGATGGCGGCGCTGCTGGAACGGCACGTGCCCCTCGCCGACGCCGACCGGCAGCTGCGACAGGGAAATTGGACTTACACGTCCGGCTCGCCCGACCGCGTCCACGGCGAGCTCGCGGAAAAGACCATTGGATTGCTCGGTTTCGGGCACATAGGAAAGGCCATCGCCGCGCGAGCGAAAGCTTTCGAGATGAAGGTTCACGTGGCGAATCGCAGCCCGGTGCCGGCATCGCCTTTGGTGGACCGCTCGTTCGCCTTGAACAGCCTCGCTGAATTCTGGAGCTCGGCGGACTTTTTTGTGGTTTCGGTGCCGTCGAATGCCGAGACCGTCGGGATGGTGAACGCCGGGTCCTTTGCGGCAATGCGTGAGGCGGCGGTAATACTGAACGTCGGCCGAGGCCCCACGATCGATGAGCGATCGCTGTACGAGGCTCTCAAGACCCGTCGCATTGCCGGCGCCGTCATAGACACCTGGTACACCTATCCCTCCCCCGGCCATCCCAGCGCCCTGCCCTCGAAGTTTCCTTTCCACGAATTGCCGAACGTCGTGATGACGCCGCACATGTCGGGCTGGACAACCGGAACGATCAATCGGCGCAGGCTAACGATTGCCGACAACATCGGCCGCCGCGCCGCCGGCAGGCCCTGCGTCAACGTGGTGCGGCCGGCGCGAGCCTGAGCAACGGTCGACCGGGGCTATCGACCGCTCCACCTATGACAGCCTCGATCTGTGGCAAACTCTATCCGCGGCGATAGCACAGGAACGCCCGACCCGCTTTGAACGGGGGGCCTCGTGGCTGCCAGCCCGCACAAACCTAAGGAGGATCGTATGAAATCGATGCGCCCGGCATTTGTGCTGACGGGTCTTGCGCTTGTCGCAGCCCTCGCGCTGGGGTCGGATGCGGCAGTCGCGCAATCCGCGACGCCGGCGCCCGCGAAAATCGGCTCGTCGCTGATCGGAAAGCTCGAAGGTCCGGAGATCATCCTCGACCCGAAGGCCTTTCCGAAGACCTTCAAGGAGGCTCCGATTCTTGCCGAGCAGGTGAAAGCGGGAAAGCTGCCCGCGGTCGACAAGCGCCTGCCGGAGCCTTCGCAGCTTTTCGTCGTGAAGCCGCTGCGTGAAATCGGCAAATACGGCGGCAACTGGCGCAGGGCTTTCACCGGACCGGGCGACTACGAGAACGGCGGCCGCATCGTTTCGCTCGACAAGATCCTGACCTTCGATTACACGGGCACCAAGATCATCCCCAGTCTCGCCCGCGACTGGAAGGTCAGCGACGACGGCAAGACGACGACGATTTACCTGCGCAAGGGTTCGAAGTGGTCGGACGGCATGCCGTTCACGGCCGACGATTTCATGTTCTGGTACAACGACATCTATCTCAACAAGAACATCAATCCCTCGCCTTTCTTCGAGTTCCAGATCAACGGTAAAGACGGGGTGATGAAAAAGGTCGACGACTACACGGTCGCCTTCGAGTTTCCTGAACCGTACTCCTACTTCGTCTCCCAGCTGGCGGGCAGCACCGCCATCGGCGCCGGGCTCGCGACGCGCGGCGGCTTCCAGAACTTCGGAGGCGCCTATGCTCCGGCCCATTACCTGAAGCAGTTCCTGCCAAAGTATTCGTCGGAAGAAGCGGTGACCAAGAAGGCCAAGGATCTCGGATTCGACAGCTGGGTATCACTGCTCAAGAACCGGTATAGCTGGGCGTTGAACAACGAGCTGCCAGTCATGACACCGTGGAAAACCGTGTCTCCGATCAACACGCCGACGTGGTCGATGGAGCGCAATCCCTATTTCTGGGCCGTCGACACCGCAGGGAACCAGCTTCCCTACATTGACCGGATCACGATGACGCTGGCGGAAAATACCGAAGTCGCCAACCTGCGGGCGATCGCCGGCGAATACGACGTTCAGGAACGGCACATGGGCCTGGCCAAGCTGCCGGTCTTCCTCGAGAACGCCAAGAAGGGCAATTACACCGTTCACCTCGACCCGGCGCTGAACGGATCGGACGCGACCATTCACATCGGCAATGCTTACGAAGGCGATCCCGAGATTGCGAAATTCCTGAAGAACAAGGATTTCCGCCACGCGCTCTCACTCGGCATCGATCGCGACCAGCTGAACGAAGCGTTCTGGCTCGGCGTGGGAACCGCAGGATCGATAGCGCCGGCGCCCGATACCATCTATAGCCCGGGCCCGGAATGGAACAAGAAATATGCAACGCTCGACCTGAAGCAGGCCAATGAGCTGCTCGATAAGGTCGGACTCTCCAAGAAGGATAGCGAAGGGTACCGTCTCCGGACCGACGGAAAGGGACGCCTGCGTCTCGAGCTGGTCACCGTCGGCGGTCAGTTCATTCCGTTTACGCCGGTCGGCGAGATGATCAAGCAGCAGTGGAGGAAGATCGGTATCGACCTTGACGTCAAGGAACTCGAGCGGAGCCTGGCCTTCACCCGCGACAACAACAACGAAAACCAGATGATGACGTGGGCAAACGACGGCTCGGAAATGCTCTACCTCTTCCCGCGACATGCGCTGCCGGTGGACGCAGCAGAAGCCCACATGGGGACGGCATACGCCAAGTGGTATGCGTCGCGGGGCGCTGCAGGCAAGAAGCCGGACGACCCGGAAATGCTCAGGGCGATGGATCTCTTCCGCGAGGCTTTTGGTGCATCGGAAGAAAAGCGAGTTGCCAACGCGAAAGAAATCTGGAGGATCGCCGTCGAGCAGATGTGGAGCATCGGAACCGTCGGGCAATCGCCGGCCGTGATGGGCGTGCGCATCGTGAAAAACAACATGGGCAATGTTCCCGACCGAACGGTGAACGCACAGCACGCACGGACGCCGCACTCGTCGATGCCGGTCACGTACTACTTCAAGTAAAAAAAGCAGCCGCCCGCCATGTACGTAGGCGGGCGGCTGTTGATCGACCCGGACCGGCGGCTGGCCGGGTCGACCGCGCGTCACAGGAGTTGCGATGGTCAACTATATCGTTCGTCGCTTGATGCTGGCGGTGCTGACGGTCTGGGCCATTTCAGTCCTGTCCTTCATGATCATCCATCTGCCTCCTGGCGACTACGTGACTTCGTACATCGCTTCGATGTCGGCGTCGGGCAGCGCAGTGTCCGAAGGCGAGGCGCAGGCGCTGCGCGAGCAGCTCGGCCTCGACAAGCCCATCACGGTTCAATACGCGAAATGGATGGGCCTGATCATGCAGGGCAATTTCGGGATGGCGATGGAATGGGGGCGCCCCGTGTCCGACGTCATCGGCGATCGTCTGACCTTGACGATGGTCATTTCCGTCGCGGCGATCATATTCACCTGGGGTATCGCTCTTCCGATCGGGATCTACTCCGCCGTCTACCCGTATTCGTTCCTGGATTACGCGTTCACCTTGATCGGCTTCATCGGGCTCGCGATTCCCGGGTTCCTGCTGGCTCTGGTAGTCATGTACGTCGGCTTCGCCTGGTTCGGCGCCAACGTCGGCGGGCTCTTTTCGCCCGACTTCATCGAGGCGCCCTGGAGCTGGGAAAAGGTGTGGGACCTCATCAAGCACCTCCCGATCCCGGCTATCGTCCTTGGCGTCGCCGGCACTGCGCAGTTGATTCGCATCATGCGCTCCAACCTGCTCGACGAATTGAGAAAACCCTATGTGATGACGGCGCGAGCGCGCGGACTTCCTGAATACCGGGTAATCATGCGCTATCCGGTCCGGGTTGCCCTCAATCCGTTCGTGAGCACCATCGGCTATCTTCTTCCTTACGTGGTGTCGGGAAGCATCATCGTGTCGCTGGTATTGAGCCTGCCGACAGTCGGTCCGTTGCTGCTCAAAGCGCTGATCGCCCAGGACATGTTCCTCGCCGGTACTATCATCCTGCTGCTGGGCGTCATGACCGTTATCGGCACGTTCATTTCAGACTTGCTGCTCATGTGGGTCGATCCCAGGATCCGGTTCGGGATGGAGTGATGGCGGAGCTCGCTGCGCCACCGATAGCCGGGGTCGTTGCAGAAGACCGCATCGCCGTCGCCACGCAATGGCAGCTCATCTGGTGGCGCTTCAGGAAGCACAAGCTGGCCGTAGGCGGGACCATCGTCCTGGTCTTGTTTTATCTCGTCGCGCTGTTCGCCGACTTTTTCGCCTATGTCGATCCGACGGAATCGGAGGCCCAGCGATCGCTGATGGCGCCGCAGCCGATTCACTGGATCGACGAGGGCAGCTTCAAACCCTACGTATACGGGCTGAAAGGGACACGCGATCCGCTCACGTTCAAGCGCGTCTACGTTCCCGATACGAACACAAAGATACCGGTGACGTTCTTCGGCCATGGAGAACCGTGGCAGTTACTGGGCTTCATCCCGACCGATCGCCACCTGATTGCGGTGGAAGGCGCCAAGCCAAGCGAGTCGCTGTTCCTGATGGGAACGGACACGCATGGGCGCGACCTCTGGTCCAGGCTAATGTACGCGACCCGGACGTCGATGACAATCGGCCTGGTCAGCGTGGCCCTGAGCCTGGTGCTGGGTGTCGTCCTCGGGGGTGTGTCGGGCTATTTCGGCGGCGCGGTCGATACGGTCATCCAGCGCATCATCGAGATCCTGCGCTCGATTCCGACGATTCCATTATGGATGGGACTCGCTGCAGCCCTCCCCGCCGATTGGAGCGTCGTGCAGGTGTACTTCGCGATCACGATCATCATTTCCCTCATCGGATGGACCGAGCTCGCCCGGGTCGTTCGCGGCCGATTCATCTCGCTGAAGCGGGAGGATTTCGTGATGGCTGCCGAACTGGTCGGTTGCAGCAAGACGAGGATCATCTTCCGCCACATGGTGCCATCGTTCATCAGTCATATCATCGCGGCGACGACGTTGGCGATCCCGGCGATCATCATCAGCGAGACTTCGTTGAGTTTTCTGGGTCTGGGGTTGCGACCGCCGGCGATCAGCTGGGGCGTCCTGCTGCAGGATGCCCAGAACATCCAGGCCCTGGTCATCTCTCCGTGGCTTCTCCTTCCGTCGCTTGCCGTCATCCTCGCGGTCCTCGCGTTCAATTTCATGGGCGACGGGATACGCGACGCGGCCGATCCTTACCTGTAGATACTGAGCGATCGTGCAGAAGGACACGAAGCCGCTTCTTTCGGTCAGGAATCTCAGGACCAGTTTTTTCCAGGACGAGGGAACGACCAAAGCCGTCGACGGTGCTTCGTTCGACGTCTCCCCGGGGAAGACGCTGGGCATCGTCGGCGAGAGCGGCTGCGGAAAAAGCGTAACTGCGCAATCGATCCTTCGGATCGTTGATCGTCCGGGTCGTATCGTCGAAGGCGAGATCGTCCTGACCCGCGCCGACGGATCGCAAGTCGATCTGGTCAAGCTTAAAGCCAGCGGCCCGGAGATGCGTTCGATTCGAGGCGGAGAAATCGGTCTCGTTTTTCAGGAGCCCATGACATCGTTCAGCCCGGTGCATACGATAGGCGCGCAGCTCGTCGAGGCGATCCTCCTCCACAACGCGGTCGGCAAGAAAGAGGCGCGGCGCCGCGGAATCGAAGCGCTGCGCAGCGTGGGCATCCCGAAACCGGAGCGCCGCATCGACGAATACTCGTTCGAATTGAGTGGTGGACTCCGCCAGCGGGCGATGATCGCGGTGGCTCTCTCCTGTGATCCGCGCCTGCTTATCGCCGACGAGCCCACGACGGCCCTCGACGTTACCACGCAGGCGCAAATCCTGGATCTGCTGCGGAAGCTTCAGCGGGAACGGGGAATGGCGATCATGCTCATCACCCACAACCTTGGCGTCGTGGCCGAGATGGCCGATGACGTGGTAGTCATGTATCTGGGGCGCGTGGTCGAGCAAGGCAGCGTCGATGAGATCTTCCACGACCCGAAGCACCCCTACACCAGGGCCTTGCTGCAGTCGATTCCAAGCATCGAGTCCGTGCCGAGGTTGAAGCTCGCCACGATCAGCGGGTCGATTCCGCACCCGTTCAATCGGCCCACCGGTTGCCCGTTCCATCCCCGGTGCGTTTCGTCCATCGCCGGCCGCTGCGACAAGGAGGTCCCGATTCTTCAGGACGTCGGCGAGGGTAGACGAGTGAGTTGCTTTCTCTACCAGTGATGACGGGCAGACGAGAATGACCACGGCCCGTGCCGGCAAGTCCGTGCTCCTCGACGTCAAGGGACTGAAGAAGTATTTCCCCATTCGAAGGGGGCTTCTGCAAAAGACCGTCGGCCTCGTGAAGGCCGTGGACGACGTGACATTTTTTCTGAACCAGGGTGAGACGCTGTCCCTCGTCGGTGAGAGCGGCTGCGGAAAAACCACGACGGCCCGCTGTGTCTTGCGAGCCATTACACCGACGGCTGGTCAGGTTCTTCTGATGGACGACGGGGAAGTTCTGGATGTGGCGACCGTTCCGAAGAGCAGGCTCGCGTCGCTTCGGCGCCAGATGCAGATGATCTTTCAGGACCCTTTCTCCTCGTTGAACCCGCGAATGACTCTGCTGGACATTGTCGGGGAGCCTCTGCTTGTCCACGGCGTAGGCAACGTGCAGGAAAGGACGGACCGGGTCGTGGAGATGCTTCGCCTGGTCGGTCTCCGGCCCGAATACATGCGGCGCTATCCGCATGCTTTCTCCGGCGGCCAGCGTCAGCGCATCGGCATCGCCCGCGCACTTGCATTGAATCCACGGCTGGTCGTCGCGGACGAACCCGTCTCCGCCCTGGACGTATCGGTGCAGGCACAGATCCTCAACCTCCTGCTCGAGCTTCAGGAAAGACTCGGGCTGACCTATTTGTTCGTCGCTCACGACTTGAGCGTCGTTAAACACATCAGCGAGCGGGTCGCGGTCATGTACGTCGGCAGGATTGTCGAGACCGCGCCCACCGAAGAACTGTTCGCATCTCCGAAGCATCCCTATACCGAGGCCCTCCTGTCGGCGGTCCCGATACCGGATCCGCGCCTGCGCGCCGATCGGATCATCCTCCAGGGCGAAGTAGCCGACCCGGCCAACACCCCGCCGGGCTGTCATTTCCATCCCCGGTGCAAGTATGCGCAGGCCGTCTGCCGGGAAAAGACGCCGGTGCTGGAGGAGATCGCGCCCGATCACTTCGTCAGCTGTCATCGAGCGAGGGAGCTTTCGCTCCGGGGCGTTGCCCCCTCGACTGCCTAGGTTAGGCGATTGACCACGGGGTAGGGTCACAGACGCGCGAAGGATTGCCTCGCGGCCCTTTTAGGACTAGCCTCAAGGGTTCGATCATCCTAAGGACAATGTCATGGCCCTCTGGAAAGACAACACGGCTCCCCGGCAAACTTCGACGCCTGCTCCCGAAGACATGGGATCCCCAGCCCGCTACGAGGCTCCGTCGAAGCTCGAGCTCGCGCCCAGCCCAACCCCCGCCCCCGCCCCCGCCGCCGCTCGGGTGACACGCCCCAGCACCGACCTGCCCCGGAAGGAATCGCTGATCGCCGACGACCTCACCATCGAGGGCAAGATCGAAGGCGGCGGCAGCGTACGCATCGCCGGCAGTTTCAAGGGCGACGTCAACGTCCAAGGTGATCTCACCATTGAGGCAGGCGCCAAGCTGACCGGCGGCGTGCGCGCCGACAAGGTCACGATCGCCGGCGAACTGGAAGGCAATGTCCAGGAAGCCTCGCGCATCGACCTGCTGAACACCGGCGCGGTGATCGGCGACCTGAAGGCCGGTTCGGTGACGGTCGCGGCTGGCGCGCGCATGCGCGGCAAGGCCGAGTTCGGCTGGGACGAAGGCGAAGGCTCGAAAGCGGGCAAGCACCACTACAGCGCGGAGACCGGCGCCGCCCTATGAGCAGCGCGCGTCCCGGCAGCCCCGGGGCAACCCGCGAGTGTCCGCACTGCCGGGAGACGATTCTCGAAAGCGCAGGCGTCTGTCCGGCCTGCCGGCATTACCTGCGCTTCGATCACGGCGCCGAAGAGCCTCAGACGCCCGCGGTCACGCCGCTGCGCATCGAAGGCAGCATCCGGCATCCCGCCGACGGCGAACCTTGGGAATACACGGTGGTCGTATCGATCCGCAACGATAGCGGCGAGGAAGTCGCCCATAAACTCATTGGCGTGGGCGCGATGAACCCGAACGAGCAGCGCACCTTCACCCTGTCCGTCGAAGCTGTGTCGGCCAAGATCAAGCCCCCCGGGAAAGGCGGCACGCGGCACTGATCACAGTCGGAAAAAGCAAAGGCTCGCGTAAACGCGAGCCTTTGCCTTGTTGGTGCGGACGCGCTTAAGCAGACGTTCGCAACCCCGCCTTCGGCGTCGAGGTCAGGGTTTGTTCTTCGTATCCTTTGCCTCTTCCTTCTCCTGTTTCACCTTCGCTGCGTTCGCAGCCTTCTTTTCTTCCGGTGTCATCTTTGCCTGGGCTTCTTTCTTGGCCTTTGCGTCGGCCTTCGCCTTGGCCTGCTCTTCCTTCGTCAAGGTGGGCTGGGTGGAGTCGCCACCCGACTGCTGCTTTTCTTCCTTGACCTTCGCCGCGTTCGCGGCCTTCTTTTCCGCGGCCGTCTGTTGTGACTTGGCTTGCTTCTTGGCCGCCGCCTCGGCCTTCGCCTTGTCCTGCTCTTCCTTCGTTATTGGGGGTGCCTTGGTGCTGTCTTGCGCAATCGCCGAAGCCGCTACGAAGACGAACGCGGCTGCGATAAGGGCTGCAAATAGCTTGTTCATCAACATCTCCCTAGTTGTGGGTACAAGAGCTTAAATTCATTCCGCCGTGTAAGCGAGCCCGATTGCCGCGGTTTCAACGCCCATCCCTGGGTGCCGGACTGCGCGGACGCTGCGGCGAACGCAATGCGTCTACGACTAATGGTAGCCCGAGACGCGGGGCGAGTCCAGCACCCTAAAGGTGACCGAACCTGGCACGGAACGCGGGATCGCGGCCAAAGAGACAGTAACAGACGCTTGGGCGGAATCCCTGGCCTAGCCCCCGTTTTCGGACGCCGAAGCGCCCATGAGTTGCGCGGCAAGAATGTCCGGGCGGGTGTTTCTGGGGGCATTGGTTCCATCGTGAGTCGATTTGCAGCGATCGACTATGGGCCCCGGGGCGAGCGCTCAGCGCCGCGGCACGAAGTACGGTGGTGGTGGCGCGAAATGCCGCACGCGCTCTTTGGGTTCTCGAGGCTCCATCGCGTGATGACGCATGAAACGGCGCGGCGCAATCCCGTAGTCGGAAACGTATGCGGATCCATAATCATACGGTCCGCGTTGGTCGAGCAGCTCATACCGCAATTGCGACAGGCCCGCTCCCTCGGGCGCGGGGCGATGCAGGTCGGCGATGCGCTGAGCGGCGCTCTGGTCAAGTGCATCGCGCTGGCGCTCGAGCCGCGCCACCGCCGCCGGGTCGGCGTCGCCTGCCCGAATGTCCAGTTGCTCACCTTCCTTGCACGGCTCGTCGGTGTAGAGCAAGCCGAAGTTTTTATCCAGACACTTGTAGATCGGCTTGGTAGCTGCCCAGCTGCCGCCTGTGAGCACGATAAGGCAGCATGCCAGACACGCACTGCGGACAATGCCAGAATTGTTCATTCGCACTCTCATGTCCAAGCAAGCGTTGCCAATCTCCCGATCGACGGCGGTGCACCCTCTGATGCATGGTCCGGTTTGCCTTGGTGGTCGGTCGCAGTCCACTAACAGACTTCGACTTTCCGCTATTCCCTTTGACGGACCGATGCGTTTCTTGCAGCCTTTCGACCTCCACGCTCGCCGTTGGCACTCATAGACTACGCCAATTTCGCCCTGGTCAGATGGCTCGTCGGCGAACGGCCGCCAGCGAGTCCGCCACGACCCAGGCGGCGCCGATCAAGGCGAGATTCAAGGCGTTCTCGGACCAGTTCATACGGCTGGAGGGATCGGCCAAGAGCATCGGCGCGTGAACCAGCAGGGTAAAGGATACGTACATGGCGGTGAGCAGGATCGCGGCAAGGCGGGCCTGCACACCCGTCAGGATCGCAATGCCCGCCGCGATCTGGCCAACCCCGGTCGCGTAGGCCCAGAACGCTTGCGTAGGCGGCAGCCATTGGGGAACCAATGGGGCGGTAAGGTTCATGTAGAAAAAATGTGCTCCGCCGAATAACAGCGCACAAACGCCGAACGCCAATTGGCCCAGCCGCGTGAGGCGTGCGGCCAGGGCGGCATCGATCCTGGCGCCGGCGGCGTAGACGATCAGCCCGGCCGCCGCGATCGCGAGCTGCTCGGCGGCGCCGCTATAGCTGCCAAACTCGGCGTAGTGGGCGAGCACCAAGCGGCCGTTCATCAGGATGACGACAACGAGTGCGTAGTAGGCGGTGAGCGCCGCGGCGCCCCAGGCCGCAGTCCGCCGCCACTCGATGGCCGCGCCCGCGACGAACATGAACACGGCGGCGGCATAGGCCAGAGCGGTGCGATCGGGAAAATTTTTGGGCACCGGCTGACCGGGGTCGAAGTCCCCCCACGCCAGGGAGACGAGGCCCAACGCCATCACGCCCAGGCCGTAAACGCGCCAGCCGAAGGCCATCGCTTCAGCCCTTCAGGCCGCTCATGACGACGGCCTGGACCACCCAGCGCTGCAACGTGATGAAGATGAGCAGGATGGGCAGGATGCTGATCACCGCGGCGGCGGTGAGCAGGTTGTATTCGATGAAATACATGTTGGTGAAGCTCATCAGACCCATGGTGACGACCTTCATCTGAGGGCTGCTGATCACGACCATCGGCCAGAAGAACTCGTTCCAGCTCCACAGGAACTTGATGATCAGCAAAGTGGCGATAGCGGGCTTCACCGACGGCAGAATCACCAGAAAGAAGATTCGGAGCTCACTGGCTCCATCGATGCGCGCCGCGTCGATGTAGTCGTTGGGAATCATCTCGATCGCCTGCCGCATCAGGAAGACGCCGAAGACGCTGACCAGATCCGGCGCCACGATGCCGGCGTATGTGTCGAGCAACCCAAGCTCGTTCATCCAGACGTAGAGCGGGACCACGACCGACTGAAAGGGCACCATCAGGATGCCGACGATGGCGAGAAAGAAAACGTCGCGTCCAGGGAAGCGATACTTGGCAAAGCCGAATCCGGCCAGCGATGAGACCACCACGCTGCTCACGGCGGCAATCGAAGCGACGATGGTGCTGTTGAGCAGGTAGCGCAGGAACGCCTCGCGCTTGAAGACTTCGACGTAGTTGCTGAGGTTGAACCAGTGGTCGGGGACGATCTGCAGCGGCACGCGCTGGATCTCCGGGGCGGTTTTCAGCGACGTGACTGCCATCCAGAAGAACGGGAAGAAGACAACGATCGCACCGCAGGCGACCACGAGCATGATGAGCCAGCGGACGTGGACTTGCCTGAGCGCAATGCGCTCGCGGGAAGCCGACTCGATCGATGTCGCGATTGAACTCATCTCGTCTCGAAGGCCGGAGGCTCTCTCAGTACTCGACAGGTTTTCGGAACAGTCGCCATTGCAGCAACGTCACCAGCATCAGCGTGACGAAGACGAAGACAGCCATGACGGAGGCGTCGCCGAAGCGGAAGAATTTGAACGCCGTGTCGTACAGCAAGCCGATGATGGTCTGACTCGCGCCCGCCGGCCCACCCTGGGTGGTGACGTACACCTGATCGAAGATCTTGAAATTGAATATGAGCTCCAGAATGCAGACCATGACGATCTGGGCGTTCAGCAGCGGCAGCGTGATGTACCGCACTCGTTGCATGCCACTGGCGCCGTCCATGTTGGCCGCCTCGTAATACTCCTCGGGGATCGATTGCAGCGCGGCAAGGAAGATCATCGTGTCGAAACCGATCCGCACCCAGACGCTCACGACAGCGAGGGACGGCAGCACCTGCGACAGACTCTGCAGCCACTTCTGAGGCGGGATTCCGACAAACGACAGCGCATAGTTGAGAAAGCCATAGACCGGCTCGTAGATCCATTGCCAGATGAGCGCGGCCGCGACCAGCGACGTAGCGAAGGGCAGGAAGTACATCGACGCCCAGACGTTGCGCCACTTGAGATTGCTGACCCGGTTGAGACCGAGTGCCACCGCAAGCGCAAGGACCACCGTCACGGGCACGGAGAACAACAGGAGCTGGACCGTGTTCCCGACGGCAGTCCAGAACGTGGAGTCGGTCAGAACCTTTTCATAGAGGCGCACGCCGACGAACTCCTTCGCTCCGCCCGGGGCGATCTTGTAGAACGAATACAGGATCGATTGCGCGAGCGGAAGGAGGAAAACGGATCCGAAGAACAACAGCGCCGGGAGGACGAACAGGAACCCTGCCCGCTTGCGGCGATCCAGGTAGTTCCTGGGAAACGCGATGCGAAACCATTGGCGCATGGCAGTGGGAACCGCCCGATCAGCTATCACGCGACGCCGCTGCACGCATGTCGAGGCACCCGCCTGCGGTAGCGCCGCTACCCCAGGTCGTCTCTCAACAGACCGCTAATCCTTGAGGATGCGGTCCATCTTCGCGGCTGCTTCGTCCAGCAACGGTTTCGGCTGTCCCTTGCCAAACAGCACGCCCACGACCGCCTCGCCGAACGCCGTGGCCAACTCGTTCGATTTCGGATGGAAGTAGGTTGGCGGCACCTGCTGGCCCAGCATGTCCTTGGTGGACTGATAGTCGGGCCGCGATTTGACGTACGCGCTGTCGAGATTCGCCGTCCAGACGGGGAGAATTCCCTGCAACTGGTGATGCTCCATATCGTCCTTGGGATTGCTGATGAAGCGCATGAACTCCCAGGCCACCTGCTTGTTCGGACTGTTCTTGTAAACCAGGTCGGTCCACGGGAACAGGGCACCCGCACCGGGGCAAACCTTCTCGCAGGGCAGCGCGTAGACCTTGAAGTTCACGTCGGGCGCGTTCTTCTTCAGCCAGCCGAAAAACCACGACTCGCGGAAGATGACAGCCGCGCGTTTCTGGCCGAATGCATCTTCGGGATTACCGAACGCGAGACTCGCCACCTTGTCCTTGTTGACGAGGTCGCCAAAAAACGTGAGCGCGGCCACCATCTGCGGGCTGTTGGCATAACCGGTGGCCTTGTCCAGATCCGGGCTTAGCATCCGCGCGCCCCAGGCGTGCGCAAACGGGAGGAACTTGTCCGTGATCCCCACCGGAGCGCCCTTGCTTCGGATCGCGAAGCCGACCTGCGTCGGCTCGCCGCCCTTGGAATCCGTGATCGTCAGCTTCTTCATGTCCGCCAGCCAGACGTCGAAGGTCTTGGGCGGATCGTCCGGATTGAGACCGGCCTTCTTGAACATGTCGGTGTTGATGTACATCTGCTGGAAGTTGCCGTGCTCGATCGGGATCCCGTAGCGCGCGCCCTTCCACTTGCCTACCTCGACCATGTACTTCGGCAGATTCTCGTCATAGGTCTTGGCGAGATCGGCGGGCATCTTGTCGCAGAAATCGTACTGGCCGCACCATTGATGCGTCATGCCCATGAAAATATCGGGGGCGCTGTTCTTGGCCATGAAGGCCGCCAGATACTTGGCCTCGTATCCCTGGTACGGGATGGTGACGACCTCGACCTCGTATCCGGTCTTCTTGGCGAACTCTTTCCCTTTGTCCGCGTACCACTTGTTGAAGTCCGGGTTCTGATCCCAGTGGGTCCAGAGAACCAGCTTCTTCTGCTGCGCGAAGACAGGGTTCGGAACCATGGCGACAACCATCATCGCCGCCAGAACCACAAGCGTCCACCGTCCACTTCGTTTCATGATTTCCTCCTCAATTCCCGCCCCAACAATTTATAGGACATTGCGGCCTCTAAGGGGCCGATACTGTGCTCTCAACGAGCCGCTACGTCGCGTTTAGCAGGTGCGGTTTTGCTTGTCAAGCGAGCGCTGGATCAGATAATGGTTGGTAGCGGACTGGCTTCGGTACTTGTACGCACCGGTGGAATCGGATCAAACTAAGTCGAATTCAATCTTGCATCCATAGGAGGTGGAAATGAGTCATGCGTCCATGCTGAAAGCCAGACGGAAGCATCAAAAGACCCGGAAACTTCTCGACCTCGCAGCCAAGCAGGCCAAACGGCGGGCGAAGCAGGCATTGGCGGGGCCGGTCGTGAAGAGGGAAAAGGTGAAGAAGGAAAAGGTACCGAAGGAAAAGATCAAGACCGAAAAAGTGAAAAAGGTCAAACTGACCAAGGAGGAGCTTGGCAGGCAGGAGGCGAAGAAAAGTACCGCGGGCGCCGGAAAAAAAGGCACTTCCTAGCCTTTCCCGATACAGAACTCGGGCGGCTTATTGCGTTCAATCGCGCGCTAACTTCGTGTTAACCAGGATTGCGCGATGAGATCCGATGAGCCTGTGATGTGGAATCGGCGTCGTGCATTGCGCATGCTGACGGCAGCTGGCGCTTGCGCGGCACTTCGACCCGCGATTGCGCCAGCCCAGCAGCGCGCAATCCTGACCCGCCCGATCCCGTCCACCGGCGAAGCGCTGCCGGTCGTCGGCCTTGGCAGCTGGATCACATTCAACGTCGGCGACGATACCGTTGCGCGGGATGCGTGCACGGACGTCATGCGAAAATTCGTCGAGTCGGGTGGCCGCATGATCGACTCGTCGCCGATGTATGCCTCATCGCAGGACGTCATCGGCTACGGGCTGCGCAAGGCGGCGCTGACAGGGCGCATCTTCGCCGCGGACAAGGTGTGGACCTCGTCCGGCACACAGGGGCGCGAGCAGATCGAGCGATCGCGTCAGAAGTGGCAGGTGGGCCGATTCGATCTCGTGCAGGTCCACAACTTGCTCAATTGGCAGGAGCACTTGCCGACGCTGTTCGCGATGAAAGGGGCAGGACAGGTCCGTTACGTTGGAATTACGACATCGGAAGGCCGCCGCCATCGCGACGTGGAGCAGCTGATGCGAAGCCAGGCGATCGATTTCGTGCAGGTCACCTACAACCCGGTGGATCGCGAAGTCGAGCAGCGCATCCTGCCGCTCGCACGCGATCGCGGCATCGCGGTGATAGTGAACCGGCCGTTCCGCCAGGGCGCGCTGCTCCGCGCGCTGGCGCGACAACCGCTCCCTCCCTGGGCGGCGGAAATCGAGTGCACGAGCTGGGCGCAGTTCGTGTTGAAGTTCATCGTCTCGCACCCCGCCGTCACGTGCGCGATCCCGGCGACAACCAGCGTGGCCCACGTGCGGGAGAACATGAATTCGGCGTACGGGCGCCTGCCCGACGAGGCGTTGCGCCTGCGCATGATCGCGGCGGTGGAGCGGACCTGATGTCGGAGTGGTGGACGTACAGGCTTACGAGTTTTCTGCTGTTCTCGCCGTCGACTTACTACCGCATGCTCGAGCGGTACAACCTCGCGATCTGGCCGGCGCAGCTCGCAGGCATGGCGATCGGCCTCGCGATCGTCGCACTACTGATCGGGAAGCGTGGCCACCATGACCGCATCATCGCGGGTCTGCTGGCCGGCTGCTGGCTATGGATCGCTCTGGCATTTCATTACCAGCGCTACGCCCAGATCAATTGGGCGGCGATGTGGTTCGCGGTTGCGTTCGCATGTGAGGCGTTGCTGCTCATCGTTGTCGGTGTTCTCGCCGGCCGACTCGAGTTGCAGCTCGCAAGAAGCGGCGCGCCTTGGATCGCAGCCTCGATTGTTGCAATTTCGATCCTCGGGTATCCGGTATTGGCGCCACTCACAGGGCGTCCGTGGACAAGCGCCGAGATATTCGGCGTGGCGGCCGACCCGACGGCGATCACGAGCGTGGCGGTGCTGGCCCTGGTCCGCGGGCGCATCCGATGGCTGCTGCTAGTCGTTCCGGTGCTGTGGTGCGCGATCGCGGCGGCAACGCTGCGGGCGATGGATGCACCCGAGAGCCTGGTCGTGCTCGCGGCTGGGCTTCTGGCGTTGTGGCCCGCGGTGGCGGGAACGCGTCACCATGCGCACGACGCGACGCGCTGACTTCCAAGTCCACTAGCCCGTCACCGTTACGGCAGAACTCGCCGAAACGTCGCGCACTCACGGCACGCTCGGATCGGCAAACCGTGCGACCAGCGCGACGAACTGGTCCATGTACGCCTGGCAGAACGCGCGCTTCCCCTCGTCGAGAAAATTGCCGTCGTGATCGACGGGATCCGGCCTGAACGAGATATACGCCTCGCCGCCCATCACGGTCATGCTGAGAATGCCCAGGATCTGCCGCAGGTGCTGCTGACCGACGGCCGTGCCAATGACGCCGAACGACGTGCCCGTGATGGCCGCGACGCGGTCGCGCCACACCTGCTTGTCTGTCGGCTTCGACCCCCAGTCGATCGCGTTCTTGAGCACTGCGGGAAGCGAGCGGTTGTGCTCCGGCGTGACGAACAGCACGGCCGGAACGCTCGCGACTTCCGCGGTGAAGCGCCGTACTGTCTCGGGACGGTCCGGCTCGAGGTCCTGGTTGTACATCGGCAGGTCGTCTATTCGGATCCAGCGCCACGCGATTCGGTCCTCGACGAGGCGCGTCAGCGCGAGCGCCAGGCGGCGGTTGATCGACTCGCGACGGTTGCTGCCGACGATGACACCAACGGGTGTTCTGGGCATGGCTTTAGTCCTATCGTAGTGGAATGACTGCGATCTTTGCCGTGACCGGGCTCATCGACCATCCGCCGCGCCTAGATACGCGCGCCGCAGCGCAGGGGCGTCGAACACTGTCTCGGGCGTGCCGTCGGCGACGATCCGGCCTTCCTCGAGCAGATACGCCCGATCGGCGATCGCGAGCGCATCCGCGACGTTCTGCTCGACGAGCAGCACCGACGTTCCGCTCGCGTGAACGTCGCGAAGCGCGCCGAATAGCACCTGCGTGATGAGCGGCGACAGACCGAGCGAGGGCTCGTCGAGGAGGAGCAACCGCGGCTGTGCCATCAGCGCGCGACCGATCGCCACCATCTGCTGCTGGCCGCCCGAGAGCGCGCCGGCAGGCGAGTCGAGCTTGTCGCGCACGGCCGGAAACAGCGTGCACACGCGCTCGAGCGTGCGCGTGCGCTGCTTTCGTGCCGCGGCGGCGTAGCTGCCGATCTCGAGGTTCTCGCGCACGCTCATCCGCGTGAACAGCCGGCGCCCTTCGGGCACGATCGCGATGCCGGCGCTGCAGTAGCGATGTGCTGGCAGCGCCGTCAGGTCGCGGCCGTCCATCGTGATCCGCCCGGCGCTGATGCGATGCAGGCCAGCCAGGGCGTTGATCAGCGTCGACTTGCCGGCACCGTTCGGCCCGACGACGCAGACGAGCTCCCCGGCGGCGAGGTCGAGCGATACGCCCCACACCGCCGGCGCCGCGCCGTAGTCGACTTCGAGGTCGCGAACCTCAAGCATGAGGAACGCCCAGGTAGGCCACAGCGACGTCCGGCCGCGCCATCACGTCGGCCGTGCGCCCCTCCGCCAGCACGCGGCCCTGGTCCAGGACCACGATGCGTTCAGCAAGCGCCGTCACTACCCGCATCACGTGCTCGACCAGCACGATCGTCGTGCTCTGCGCACGTATCCGGAGGATGAGGTCGATCGCGCCATCGATCTCCGCTGGCGTGAGGCCCGACAACACCTCGTCGAGCATGAGGAGTCGCGGACGCGCGGCGAGCCCGCGCGCCAGCTCGAGGAACTTGGCCTGATGCAGGTTGAGATCGCCCGGATACGCGTCCGCGCGCGCCGCCAGTCCGGTGAACTGCAGCCAATGCAAGGCGACTTCCGCCGCATGACGCGGATCGAGCGCCGTGCCGCCGAACATCGCAGCGAGTGCGACGTTGTCGCGGACCGTGAGGTGCGCGAACGGCCGCGGGATCTGGTAGGTGCGTGCCACGCCGGCGCGCGCGATCCGGTGCGCGGGCAGCGCGAGCAGGTCGACGCCGCCGAAGCGCGCGCTGCCGGCATCGGCGCGGAAATGGCCGCTCACGACATTGATCAGCGTGGACTTGCCCGATCCGTTCGGACCGATCACGCCGAGGACCTCGCCTTCGCGTACGTCGAGGTCGACGCCGTCGAGCGCGCGCACGCCCTTGAACGACTTCGCTACGCCGCGAACTGCCAGCAGCACCGTCCGCTCGGCTGCTGCGGGCGGCGATTCGATCGCGGCAACGACGGCATGCGCATGCACCGCCACCGGAGGGGCGGACGACGCGGGCGACGCGCCCCGGCCGCGACGCGCAAAGGTCCGGCCAAGAATCCCCTCCGGCATCAGAAGGATCGCCGCGACGAGCACCGCGCCGACCACCGCCTTGCCGGCGACCGCCTGGTCGGCGGCTGTCGTCGCGTAGAGCAGGATCGTGATCGCCGTGGCGCCGATCGCCGGACCGATCCAGGAGCGAGTGCCGCCGAGCACGCTCATCAGCACCACCGTCAGCGGCACCGTAATGTTGAACGTGCCGTTCGCGGTGACGTACGACACGAACAACGCCTGGATGCCACCCGCAACGCCCGCAAGGGCGCACGAGACGCCGAACGCGACAAGCTTGTAACGATAGGCCGGGACGCCCATGACCTCCGCCGCATCCTCGTCGTCGTGGATCGCGAAGAGCCCCAGCCCGAGCCGCGCCCGCGCGATCGCGTACGCGATCGCGATGGTCCCGATCGCGAGCGCCAGCGCCATCATGTAGAAGGAACCGGACGGCGTCGGCGCCAGCTTCGGCACCGACACCGCGGACAGGTAAACGCCCGGGCCGCCGTCGATGGGCGTGTTGAGGACGATCGTCGCCAGCACGAACGTGGCTGCGAGCGTCAGCAGCGCGAACAACTCGCCGCGGACGTGGCGCACGCGAAAGACCACCGCGCCCAGTCCCAGTCCGAGCAGCGCCGCGACGAGTGCCGCCGCGGGCAGTGTCCACAGAAACGGCACGTCGTATTTGCCGGCCAGCACTGCGGTCGTGTAGACGCCGGCGCCGAAGAACGCGCCGTGCCCGAACGAAAAATAGCCGGAGTAACCGCTCAGGATGTTCCAGGACGTGGCGAGCACGATCCAGTGGAACACGATGTAAAGGAACGACTCGTAGAACGCCGGCAGGTGCAAAAACGGCACGACCGCGAGCAGCAGGCCCGCGGCGACGATCCCGGCGAGCGTCCTGTCCAGTTTCAGGTGCGGCCCGGGCGCAGCAACAGCAGCGCGATCAGCAGCGAGAACGACACGATCGGAGCCCACGACGGCGAAGCGAACGCCATCGTCACCGCCTCGCTGACGCCGACGACCATGCCGGCGGCGACCGGTCCCAGCGGCGAACCCAGCCCTCCCAGCATCACGGCGGCGAATACGACGCCCACCCACGCGTAGATCTGAGACGGCGTCAGCGTGAACGACAGCGCGAGGCACACGCCGGCGATGCCGGCGAGCGCACCGCACACGCCCGCCAACAACAGCGCATGCGCGCGCCGGTTGACGCCGAAGGCAGCCGCCATCGGCGCGTCCTCGGCCAGCGCGCGCAGCGCGCGGCCGAGGTTCGTGTAGCGCATCGCCGCCCAGATGGAGAACCCCAGGACCAGCGCCAGCACCAGCGTCAGCAGTTCCGGCACCGGTACGAACAGCCCGCCCACGCGCAGCTTCTGCCCGGAATAGACAGACTCGAGCTTGCGGAAATCAGCGGTCCAGAAGTACTGGATGCCGGCTTCGATGATTGCGGTCAGGCCGAACGTCGCTAGCAGCGAATTGAGCGGCGACACCGAAAAGCGCGACAGCAGCCATTGCACGGCCATCCCCAGCGCGAAGAACAGGGGGATGATCAGAGCGAGCGTCAGAAG
>Ga0207676_10000325_pt1 | contig 41139 bp, 41 predicted proteins | sample KBSSwiS72_FD_184307 | JGI IMG/M metagenome (GOLD analysis project Ga0207676, IMG submission 184307) | Switchgrass rhizosphere microbial communities from Kellogg Biological Station, Michigan, USA - KBS Switchgrass S7-2 (SPAdes) (version 2) | ecosystem: Host-associated > Plants > Roots >...
CCGCGACAGGTGGGCCGAGTCGGCAAAGCCAGCCTCGTGCGCGGCCTCGGTCCACGAGCCGCCGCGCATCGCGCACTCGATGGCGACGTTCAGCCGCAGCCACAGCACGTAGGGCCGGAACGCCGTGCCGGTCTCGTGCACGAACAGGTGCCGGAACCGGCCGGGCGACAGGGCGGCGGAGGCGGCGACGTCCGACAGCGCGATGGCGCTGCGGACGCGGGCGCGGATGAAGTCGAGGCTTCTGGCGATCCGCGGATCGAGCTCGCTCGTCGACGACGGCGCATCGGCGAGCGCGGCGACCGCGGCACGGCCGGCGGCGACCATCTCCGGGTCCGGAGCACCGGCCCGATAGGCGCCGAGCAGCATCGCCAGCGTGGCGACGCGATCGGCCTCCGCCAGGGGCGAGACGTCGGCGTCCGCGAAGCGACGGGCGAGGGCGCGACCTTCCGCGGTCTCGGGCTCGACGAACAGCTGCGCCACCTCCTCGAGCCCCTCCATCTCGAACTGGTGCGGACGCTCCGAATGCACGAAGGCACCGGCGAAGCCGGCCCAGTCGCCGTCTTCCTCGGTGCGAAACCTGCACACGCCGGCAAACGGCAGCGTGACCTGGTGGGCATGGTGGCCGTGCCTTCGGGTCCGGCCGTGGCCCTGGCCGATCCAGAGGCTGCCGCCCTGCCAGAACAAGATCCGGCCCCGGGCGCGCATAGGCGGCCCGCCGGCTTCAGGCATGCGGCCGCGAAGAAGACTGGACGAACTGGACGAAGCCCTGGAGAAAGGTGCCCAGGCTCGCGCGGATCTTCGGATCGGAGAGCGTGCCGTCGGCGGCGAAGGCGGTCTGCGCCCGCGGCACCATCAGTCGGCCTTCGGTCCAGAGCCGGGCACCGAGGGTGCGGAACACCGGCAGCCAGGCGTTCTGGCTGAGGATGGTGCCGAAGCCGCCGGGCGAAGCGCCCATCAGGCCGATCGGCTTGCCCCCGAACACCCGCGGGATGTCCGCGGCCGGCCGCGACAGCCAGTCGACCGCGTTCTTCATCACGCCGGGCATCGAGTTGTTGTACTCGGGCGTGACGAACAGCAGGCCGTCGGCGGCGGCGATGCCGTCCTTCAGCGCCTGCACCGTCGCGGGAATGCCTTCGGCCGCCTCGAGATCGCCGTCGTACAGCGGAATGCCGCGGATCGAGGCGATGCGCAGCTCGACGCCGGCCGGCATCAGCTCGGCCGCGGCGCGCAGCAAGGCGCCGTTGAACGAGGCTTGGCGCAGGCTGCCGGACAGGCCAATGAGGGTGGTCATGCGGGGGCTCCAGGGCGGCGGGAAGACGCCCCAGCATAGTCGCTGCCCTCGAGGCAGCCGGCAAGGGTCGCCGGCCGTCGGGCCGGGCTCAGCAGGCTCTGCGCTGTGATTCGTCGCCGTTGCGATCGCAACGGTTCGGGTCGTACTTGATGGAGCCGCCGGAGGTTCCGGCACAAGCGCCCAGGACGAGGGCGATCAGGAGGCAGAGGAGGGTGCGGAGCATGCGGGCAAGCATACGCCCGACGACGCACGTTACCTCCGGAAGCAGACGCGGCGAACGGTGCCGCATAGAGTCGGCGCATGAAGCCGCTCGCGCTCGCTGTCTTCGTGCTCCTCGGCTGCGGTTCGGCGCTGCCGGCCGCGGCCGGGCCGGGCGACGTCTACGTGCCGGCGCACCGCACGGCAGACGGGTCGTGGGTGCCGGCGAACGTGCCCCCGTCCTCGGGCGGAACGCGCATGGTCCGCAAGCTCCCGGTTCGCACCGCGAAGCCGCCGGCCGCGACGGCGACCTCGTCGGCGTCGCCGCCGGCGCCGCCGCTCCTGGTCACCGCCGAACCGATCCGCCGCTAGCCGGCGCTCCTGCGCGTCTCCGGCGGCAGCGGCGCCTTGCGTCTGCCCGCGCTCGATTTCGCTCTTTCAGTGGATGCACAGCGGCAGAGGCCGAACCTAAAGTCGGCTCGTCCGCTCTCCACTGCACCGCCATGCATTCGCCCTTCCTCGATTCGACTTCATCCTCGCCGGGCGATCACGCCGGCGAGCCGCTCGGGTCCTCGATCTCGGACCGGATCCTGCTGGTCGCCCTGGTCGTGGCCGTCGCGGCCTGCTCCGCCGCCCTGCTGGTGCAGTGACACCGCGGCCGGCGCGGCGCGCCTTCCGTGGTAAGTTCGACGCGACTTCCCGACTGAACGCCATGGCGACGCTTCCCGGACTGCCCCAGAACGACGAGCCCGAGCCCGACGCGCTTCCGGTCGAGCCGGACGACGGCACCCGGCTTCCCGGGCCGCCGCCGGAGGACCCGCCCGGGCACGCGCCGATCGATCCGCCGAAGGCGTAGCCCGACCCTACCGGTCGTCCGGTTCCCGGTTCCAACCCGTAGTGGCGCGGCCCGACCGAGGCGCACAATCCGCTCCGCCGTTTTTGCGGCGTCCGGGAAATTGGTCGATGGTTCGAGTCTGGGCATTCGTGATCGCGATCTTCGCCCTCCTGGGCTTCGCCGCCTGGGCGTCGGACTTCATCACGATGCAGGGCGAGCGCACCATCTACACGGTCGAATGCCGCAACGGCGCCTGGGCCGGCGACCATTGCGCCGGCAGCCTGGTGGCCGGCGAGCGCTACCGCTATCGCGCCCTCCCGCCGCACAGCGAGGTCATCTTCTGGACCGTGGGAAGCAACGAGCCTTCGGGCAAGTTCGGAGATTGCACGATCCAGGACGGGCGCAATTGGATCTGCAGGCCGAATGGCGATGCGCCCCGCTCGATCACCTTGCAGATGGCCGAAGGCGTTCCCATCGCCGGTACGGTGACCCGGCCGTTCCGTGCCGTCTCGAAATGGCGCTGGATGCTCCTGCATCGCGGCTGGTCGGGCAGCGCCGACGTGCCGCCCGCGCTCGTGGCCGCGCCGGCGCGCTGAGCTCGCGAGCACGTCCGGCCTGCGGCGGCGCGTCGCAGCCGTTCGGGAAAACGCGGGACGGGTGATCGGTAACGATCGTTACCATCGATTGAGGGCGTCCCCGGTGACGCCGCTGCGGGGAACCCCTTGAAATCGCGTCCGAAGTTCGAGGAGTGGCTGGGGGTCGCTTGCATGGCGGCGCTGACGCTGATCACGCTCGGCAACGTCCTCACCCGCTACCTCAGCGACCAGTCGTTCGCCTGGACCGAGGAAATCTCGGTGTTCCTGATCGTCGTCATGACGCTCGCCGGCGCCGCCGGCGTGGCCCGGCGCGACGGCCACATCCGGATCGAATACTTCTACGAGGGCGGCAGCATCCTCCGGCGGCGCCGCCTGCGCCTGCTGGCGGCGGCCGCGACCGCGCTGACCTTCTTCACCCTGGCCGTGCTCTTCGGCGCCGCCGTCGCCGACGAGATCCGCTGGGGCGAGACCTCGATGGGCCTCGGCGTGCCGCGCTGGTGGTTCACGGTGGCGATCCCGCCGCTCTGCCTGGCGATCGCCGTCCGCGCCGCGCAGGCCGGCTGGCATGCCTGGCGCGAGGACCCGATGGCCACCGATCCCACCGATCACCAGGCGCCGCTTTGACCTCGCCGGCTGCGGTTCGCAGATGATCGCGACCCTGCTTGTCGTCCTGTTCGTCGGCCTGATGCTCGCCGGCGTGCCGATCGCGGTGGCGCTCGGCCTCGGCGGCATGGTCGCGATCGTCGCCGCCAACGCCGCCTCGCCGTGGTGGGGGCTGCCCGCCGCGCCGCAGAACATGCACGCGAGCATCGCCAAGTATCCGCTGCTCGCCTTGCCGATGTTCGTCCTGGTCGGCTCGATCTTCGACCGCTCGGGCGTCGCCCGGCGCATGGTCACCTTCGCCGAGGCCTGCGTCGGCCGCGCCTCCGGCACCTTGCCGGCAGTGGCGATCCTGGTCGCGATGGTGCTGGGCGGCATCTCCGGCTCGGGGCCGGCCAACGCCGCCGCCGTCGGCGGCGTGATGATCGCGGCGATGGCCAAGGCCGGCTACCCGCCCGCGTTCTCGGCCAGCATCGTCGGCGCAGCCGCGGCGACCGACATCCTGATCCCGCCGTCGATCGCCTTCATCGTCTACAGCGTCAACGTGCCCGGCGCGTCGGTGCCGGCGCTGTTTGCCGCCGGCATGGTGCCGGGCATCCTCGCCGGCCTGGCGCTGATCGTCCCCGCGGTGCTGATCTCGCGCCGCCACGGCTTCGGCGAGGCCGAGCGCGGCCTGCCGCGGCCGCCGTTCTGGCGCTCGCTCGGCGAGGCGGCGTGGGGCCTGGCGGCGCCGGTGCTGATTCTCGGCGGCATGCGCATGGGCTGGTTCACCCCGACCGAAGCCGCGGTCGTCGCCGTCGCCTACGGCCTCTTCATCGGCATGGCCGTCCATCGCTCGATCGCCTGGCGCGACCTCTACCCGATCTTTCGCGAGGCGACCGAGGTCTCCGCGGTGATCATGCTGGTGCTGGCCCTGGCCGGGATCTTCGCCTACTCGGTCAACACCCTGGGCATCGCCGATCCGCTGGTTGCCGCGGTCAAGAACCTCGGCCTCGGCTCCACAGGCACGCTGATCCTGCTGTTCGTCGTGATGACCGTGGTCGGCATGGTGCTCGACGGCGTCTCGATCTTCCTCGTCTTCCTGCCGCTGCTCTACCCGCTGATGATCGCCTTCAACTGGGATCCGGTCTGGTTCGGCGTGCTGCTGACGATGAAGATCGCGATCGGCCAGTTCACGCCGCCGATGGCGGTGAACCTCATGGTCGCCTGCCGCCTCGCCCGGGTGCGCATCGACGAGACCGTGCCCTGGGTCGGCTGGCTGATCGTCTCGTTCGTCGCCGCCACCCTGTTCGTCCTGTTCGTTCCCGAGGTCGCGCTCTGGCTGCCGCGACGCCTGGGTTACTGATCCCTCCCGCCAACCAAGGAGCCCTTCCCATGAGCACACGCCGCACCGTTCTCCTCCGCTCGCTGGCCGCGGCCGGCGTCGCCGCCGTCGGCCTGCCGCGCTTCGCCCATGCCCAGGGCGCCTACAAGGCCGAGTACAAGATGTCGACGGTCGTGCCGCCGGCGTTCGCCTGGGGCAAGGGCGGCGAGATCTTCCTCACCCTGGTGAAGGAAAGGACCAACGGCCGCATCAACATCAAGCAGTACCCCGGGGCCTCGCTCGTCCAGGGACAGCAGGACCGCGAGTTCTCGGCGATGCGTCAGGGCGTAATCGACGTGCTCTGCGGCGCGCCGATCAACTGGACCTCGACCGTGCCGCAGCTCGGCGTCTTCACCCTGCCGTTCCTGATGCCCGACCACAAGGCCTGGGACGCGGTGATGGCGAGCGAGCTGGTGAACCGCGACTACTTCGAGATGGTGAGGAAGGCCGGCGCCGAGCCGCTGGCCATCGGCGAGACCGGCTACCGGCAGATCAGCAACAGCAAGCGGCCGCTGATCCGTCCCGACGACCTCAAGGGCCTCAAGGTGCGGGTGGTCGGCAGCCCGATGTACGGCGAGATCATGAGCTCGATGGGCGCGAACCCGACCTTTATGAGCTGGGCCGACACCCAGCCGGCGCTGGCCTCGGGCGCGGTCGATGCGCAGGAGAACCCGCTCGAAGTCTTTCTCGCCGCCAAGGTGCATACCCTCGGCCAGAAGTACGTGACCAAGTGGAACTACTCGAACGACATCCTGCTGTACGCGATCGCCGCCCCGGTGTGGGCGGGCTGGACGCCCGCCGACCAGAAGATCGTGCGCGAGGCCGCGGTCGATGCCGCGAAGCAGCAGGTCGCGCTGGTGCGCAAGCTCTTCGCCGAAGACGTGGAGCGCGTCTCGGCGCTCGGCGTCAACGTCCACGTGCCGACCCCTGCCGAGATGGAGGCCTGGCAGATCGCGGCGCGCCGGCCGTATGCGCGCTACAAGGCCCAGACCGAGCCGCGCATCGTCAGCGGCATCGAGGAGATCGTCGCGAAGACGCGCAAGGCATGAGCGGCCCCGCACGGCCGCTCCGAAGGGACCGCTCAGTCCCGCTTGGCGGGACCGCGCGCAGCGCGAGGGTGCACGAGTGAGCGAGGGCGACGCGGCCTCGCGGCGACCGCGAAGGGCGACGCTGCCGGTCGACGATTCGATCTTCTTCAAGCTCGTTCGCGTCGTCAACCTGACCGCGCGTCCGTTCTCGGAGTCGATCGGCAAGGCCCATCACCTGAGCCTCAACGAGTGGCGAATCCTGCTTGTGCTCGCCAACCATCCCCGGGTGGTGGCGAGCGAGGTCGCCGCCCTCACCGGGCTCGACAAGATGACGGTCAGCCGCGCCATCGCCGCGCTCGAGCGGCGGGGCCGGGTGGTGCGCAAGGTCGATGCCGCAGATCGGCGGCGGATGCTGCTCCGCCTGAGCGCCGCCGGCGAGCGCCTCTACGAGCGCATCGGCGTGCCGGCGAAGGCCCGCGAGCGAAGCCTCTTTCGCGGCATCGGCGACGCCGACCAGGCGCGCCTCGGGCGCCTGCTCGATCGCCTGATCGACAACCTGCTGACCGCGGACCGCGGCCAGGCGTGACCCGAGGCCTTCGACCTCAGGTCGCGGCTGCCGGCTCGCCGAGGTTGTGCATCAGCCGGTTGGCCCAGCCGAAGATCGCCACCGCGTGCAGCAGGTCGATGATCTCCTCGTCGTTCATGCCGACGCCGCGCAGCGGCTCGATGTCGTCGGCGCCGAGCGCCTGCGGCCGGGTCGTCACGGCGATCGCGAAGCGGGCGATGGCGCGCTCGCGCTCGGTCGTGCCGGCGCTGGCGGGGTCGTCGAACACCTGCTCGACCGTGTCCTGGCGCCGGGCGAGCTGGGCGAAGCGCTGCGCGTGCACCGAGGTGCAGTAGACGCAGCCGTTGGTCACCGACACGACCATCGCGCCGAGCTCGCGCTGCGCCCGCGGCAGGCCGCCGGGCGCGTACATGATGGCGTTGTAGGCCGCGGAGCGGTGGCGCAGCATCAGCGGCTGGTGTGCGAGCGTGAGGTAGTAGGCCGAAGTCCGCGCCTGCGGGTGGCTTTCGTCGAGCACCTCGGTCTGCAGCGGGCTCGCCTTCGCCAGCTCGAGCGGCTCGAGCCAGGAACGCCACTCCAGGGTCTCGTTGGTGAAGCCGTTGCGGCGGATCGGAACGGGCGTCGATGCAACGTCGCTCATGGCCTGTCTCCCCGGCTGGAGCGCATGGCCTTCAGCCCGGCGACGACACGGAGCTGGTAGGAAAGAAACGCCACGAGCTGGGCCAGGGCGACGATCGCGGCGTCGTCCAGGCCGGCCTCCTTCAGCGCGGCGAGGGCGGTGCGATCGCTGAGGCGCGGGTCGGTCGTGAGCCGGGCCGCGAAGCGCAGCATCTCGGGCAGGGCCGGCGAGGATGCCGCACTCCGGGAGTCTTCGCTTGCCAGCAGAGCGGCGTAGTGGTCGGCGAGGCTCGTCGCGCCCGCGGCTTCGCAGGCATGGACCGCGACCCGCAGCCGATCCGCCGGCGACAGGCCGGGCACGGGCTGCGTCAGGAGCGCATCGTGGCTCGCCTGGGTCGCTTCGACGACCTTGGCGCGAAAGCGCCGGGCGGTGTGCAGCGGGTCGCCCGGCGCGAGGCCGGCGGCGCGATCGATGACGTCGGGGTCGTTCATGGCGATGCGATGGAGGGAGTGGGTCAGCGTGTGGGCGGCAGGGGTTCGGCGACCCATTCGTCGCCGAAGACCTCGGGTTCGCAATAGGCCTCGATGCGTCCGAAGTGGTATTCGATGTCCTCGACGTACAGCAAGCCTGCCAGCCGGTCGGCAAGCTGCAGCGCGCCTTCGCTGATCGCCGGGATGTCGCCGGTGATCACGCCGAGCGACAGCGTCGCCGGGTAGCAGAAGCAGTGCAGTCGCTCCAGTCCGGGACAGTGCGCGCCGGCGCGGGGCAGGAACTCGAACGCCGCGCCGAGGTCGGGCGAGCCGGCGAGCTCTTCGTCGTCCTCGTCCGGTGGCGGGCGGTAGCGGTCCTTCCACAGGCGGATGTGCGGCGCGACGTGGCGCAGCATCGGCCGCTGCCGCCAGTCGACGCTGAAGCCGGTGGCGAAGATCAGGAAATCCAGCTCGAGCGCGCCGCCCGAGGTCTGGAGCCGGAGGGTGCCGCCGTGCTCCTCGGCTCTCTCGATCGTCAGCCCGAGGTGGAAGTGCGCGTTGGCATGGCGCGAGACGCGCTGCGTGCTGTTGCGCGGCGGCGGCACCTGCTCCGTGCTGATGTAGTGGCGGATGCGCCATTTCCAGTCGTCCGGCAGGCGCCCGTAGCCCTGCACGAAGCCGGGGTTCGTGGCGCCCTTGCCCTTGTTGACCCGCGGGATGTCGGGGCGGCGCACCAGCAGACGCACCTGCGCCGCGCCTGCCTCGAGCGCGGTCGCGGCGCTGTCCATGGCCGACGCGCCGGCACCGACGATGCCGACCCTGAGGCCGGCCAGCGCGGCGTAGTCGTTGTCGTCGGACGAATGCGCCCAGCGGCTCGGCGGCAGGGCTTCGGCCCATGCCGGAACCGCGGGGCCGCCGAGGCCGGCGCGGCCGGTGGCGATCACGACCCGACGCGCCCAGGTTCGCAGGGTGCGTCCGGCGGCGTCGATCTTCAGCTCAACGGTGCCGTCGTCCTGCGGCAGCAGGTCGGTGACGCGATGGCCGTTCGCCACCGGCAGCGCCAGCACCGCGCGATACCAGCGCAGGTAATCCATCCACTGCAGGCGCGGGATCTTGTCCAGCGATTCCCAGGCCGCTTCGCCGAACTGCGCCTCGAACCAGGCGCGAAAGGTCAGCGACGGGATGCAGAGCGCAGGCCCGGCGAGCTGCTTCGGGCTGCGCAAGGTTTCCATGCGCGCCGTCGTGGCCCATGGGCCTTCCAGGCCGGCCGGCGCTTCGTCGTAGGCGACGACCGAGACGCCGCGCTGAACCAGCGCCGCGGCCAGCGCCAGGCCGGCCATGCCGGCGCCGACGATGGCGACGTCGACCACGTTCTCCCCCTCGCGCTCGCGCCGCGGCGTCCAGCGCGGGGCGGGAAGCTGCAGGCAGGCGAGCTCGTACGCGAGGCGGGCTTCGAGCGCCGCCAGGCCGGTCGATGACGTCATTGCGCCTGGATGCGAGCCTCGCGCACGACCCGTCCCCACTTCTCGGTCTCGGCGGCGAGGTGGTCGGCCAGTTGCTGCGGGCTGCCGCCGAGCGGCGTGGCGCCCATCTCGGCCAGGCGCTTCCTGACCGCCGGGTCGGCGAGCACTTCGTTGGCGACCGTGTTCATGCGGGCCACGACCGCGGGCGGCGTGCCCTTGGGCGCGAGCAGCGCGAACCAGGTCGACGACAGCAGCTGCGGCTGCCCCAGCTCGACCGTCGTCGGCACGTCGGGCAGGGCCGGCGAGCGCTGCGGCGCCATCACCGCGAGCGCCCGCACCCGGCCGCTCTTCACCTGCCCGGCGATCCCCGGGATGAGCTGGAACATGAGCTGGATCTCGCCGGCGATCAGGTTGGTGGTGGCGGTTCCGGGCGCGTTGTAGGGCACGTGCTGCATCTGCGCGCCGACCTCGCGCATGTAGAGCTCGCCGGCCAGGTGCATCGAGCTGCCGATGCCGGTCGAGCCGAAGTTGAGCTTGCCCGGATTGGCCTTGGCGAAGCGCGCGAACTCGGCCAGGTCCTTGGTCGGCAGGTCGTTGTTGACGACGAGGATGTTGGGCACGTCGGCGACCAGCAGGATCGGCACGAAGTCCTTCTGCGCGTCGAACGCCATATTCTTGTACAGCGCCCGGTTCACGGCCAGCGTTCCGGCCCAGCTGAAGAGGAAGTGGTAGCCGTCGCCCGGCGAGGTCGCTGCCGCGGCGGCGCCGATGTTGCCGTTGGCGCCGGCCTTGTTGTCGATCACGAAGGTGGTCTTCAGGCGGGTCTGCATTTCCTCGGCGAGGACCCGGGCGATCGTGTCGCCGGTGCCGCTGCCGCCCGGCGCGGGAACGATGAGCTGGATGGTCTTGCCGGTCCCGGGCCAGTCCTGGGCGAGCGCCGGGGCGGCGGCGCAGGCCGCGAGGGCGGCGAGCGCCGCGGAGAAGAAGCGTCGAGACATCGGAAGAGGCCTGCTCCGGTGGTGGGTCCGCTATCTTGGCATGAGCCAGCGGCCCCGCGCCCCGTCCGGCTCAGGCCTTGGACTCGACGATCGCCGCGTTTACCATCGTTCGCAGTTCGCGCCGGATCGGGTAGGTGCTCGAAGGAATGAGCTGGGTGAGGAAGACGACGCTCACGTCCTCGACCGGGTCGATCCAGAATGCCGTCGACGCCATCCCGCCCCACCAGTACTCGCCCGGCGAGCCGGCGATGCCGGTCCGCACCGGATCGGTCGTTACCGCGAACCCGAGCCCGAAGCCGACGCCCTGGTAGATCCCTTCGGAGAACATCGAGGTCGACATCTCGGTGAGATCGCGTCGACCGGGGAGATGGTTGGCGCGCATCAGCTCCAGCGTCTTCGGCCCGAGCAGGCGCACCTCGCCGAGGGCGCCGCCGCGGCGCAGCATCTCGCAGAAGCGAAGGTAGTCGGCGGCGGTCGAGACCAGGCCGCCGCCGCCCGAGGGCGCAGGCGGCGGCCTCCGGTAGTCGTGGGTCTGCGCCGGAGCGAGGCCGCCCGAGGGCGACTTCACGTGGCAGTCGGCGAAGCGTGCGACCTTGTCGTCGGTGACGTGGAATTCGGTGTCGACCATGCCGAGCGGGCGCAGGATGCGGGTGCGCACGAACTCGTCGAACGGCATGCCCGAGATCAGGCCGACGAGGTAGCCGACGACGTCGGTCGAGACCGAGTAGTTCCAGGCGGTGCCGGGCGAGAACTCGAGCGGCAGCCTGCCCAGGGCATCGATGAAGGACTGGAGGCTCTCCGCCTCGAAGGCATCGACCTTGCCGGTGCGGTAGGCGGCGTCGACGCTGGTGCGCAGCTGGAAGCCGTAGGTCAGGCCCGAGGTGTGGCGCAGCAGGTCGATGATGCGCATCGGCGCCTCGACCGGCCGGGTGACGAAGGCGCCGGGTACGCCCGAGCGGTAGACGGCCAGGTCGCGCCAGGCGGGGATCCAGCGGTGCACCGGATCGTCGATCGCGACCTTGCCTTCCTCGACCAGCATCATGAAGGCGACGCTGGTGATCGGCTTGGTCATCGAGTAGAGGCGAAAGATCGTGTCCTCGGCAAGCGGCTGCCGGCGCTCGAGCGACGCGTGGCCGAGCACGCTCCGGTGCACGACCTGGCCTTCGCGCGCCACCGCCAGCAGCGCGCAGGGGAGGAGGCCGGGATCGACGTAGCGCTCGGCGAGGAAGCGGTCGATGCGGGCGAGTCGTTCGGCGCTGAAGCCCAGGGCTGTCGGTGAGGTCCTCATGCGCCGATTCTCGCCGCACGCCGCGTGGCCGTTCGCCTTGCGGTCGGTCAGAAGCCGAACAGGTCGCCGGCGGCGGCACCGCCTGTCCAGCGCTCGCGTCCTTCCGCCCAGACCAGGGCGAGCGCGCCGAACGGCGAGGCGATGCGGACGGTCGCGCCGGGCTCGATGACGACGAAGCAGTTGGCGAAGGCCTTCTGGCCGTTGATCGCGATCTCGCCGCCGCGGATCCACAACTCGACCCAGTCGCTCGCCTGCCACGCCGGCAGCTCGGTCTCGGGCCGCAGCTTCCACTGCAGGAGGCGGCGCACCAGGCCGCTTCCGGCGTAGTCGTAGATAGGCTGGCGCGACAGGCCGAAGACGCCGCTCGCGATCGTCGCCACCCGATCCACCGGCACGTTGATCTCGGGCGGGATGTCGGGGTCGGGATTGCGGAAGCTCTGGTAGGTCGAGCCGGCATGGACGCCGCTCAGCAGCTTTTCCTCCGGCGGGTAGGTCACCGGGCCTTCGAGCTTGGAGACGAGCACCGTCGGCACATAGGAGATCGCGTCGTGGGTCGAGCCACGGTAGTTGATGCCCATCTCGTGCAGGTTGACATGGCCGTGGTAGTCGGTCAGACCGCCCTCGAGGATGAAGCTCGTCGCCACGCCCTGGTGCTGGTGCAGGCCGCTGCGGATGTACGGATCGAAGCCGATCTGGCCGAGGAACTCGCCGCGCTCGTCGTCGATGCGGATCGACTTCAGGCGCAGGCCGGGGCGCGCCGTTTCCTCCCAGGGCATGGCGCCGGCGTCGAAGACGTGCACGCGCTCGTTCGGCTGGCGCTGGTAGGCGGCGGTTCGCATCGGCGTTCCTCGGCGGCGGCGGGGTCCGGCCACTGTACCGCACCCCGTCTTATCGTAACGATCGTTACGATATCCGCGGCCGGAGGATGCCGGTCGCGAGCGCGGTGCCGAGGAAGACGACGGCGCAGCCGGCGAGCAGCGGCCAGGTGATCGCCTCGTCGAGGAAGAGGCTCCCCCAGGCGATGGCGAAGATCGGGATGAGGTAGGTCACCGAGATCGCGTTCGCCGGTCCGGCGTGGGCGATCAGGCGGAAGTACATGAGCAGGGCCAGGCCGGTGCAGACGAAGGCCAGCGCCGCGACGACCAGCCAGCCGGAGAGAGTCGGCGGCGTCGCCGGCCAGGCGAGCAGCGCCGGGATCGCGAGCAGCGCCGCACCGACGAGCTGGCTGCCGGCGGCGACGGCGAGCGGCGACACGCCGGAGAGATGGCGCTTGGTCACGCTCGGCGAGACGCCGTAGCAGACGGTGGCCAGGAGGCAGGCGAGGACGGCCAGGAGCGTGCCTCCGGCGTGCAGCCCGGACTTGTAGACGATGATCCAGACGATCCCGGCGAAGCCGATCGCCAGGCCGGCGACGCGAGGCGGCGTCAGCCGGTCGCCGAGCCAGAGCCAGGCGACGACCGCGGCGAACAGCGGCGAGGCCGAGTTGAAGATCGCCAGCACGCCGGTGCCGGTCGTGAGCGCCGCATAGGCGAAGCCGAAGTAGGGCACGGCGGAATTGGTCACGCCGAGCACCGCGATCGGCCGCCAGTGCCGGCGCAGCAGGCCGAGATCGCCGCGCGCCGCGAGCAGCGGCACGAGCAGGAGCGACGCTCCCCCGATCCGCAGCGCGGCGATCGCCACCGGCCCGAACGCCGGCACGGCGATGCGCATGAAGAGGAAGGAGCTTCCCCAGATGGCGGCGAGGGCGATCAGCTCGGCGACATCGCGCGGCCTCAATGCAGCTCCATCTGCGCCGGCGCGCGCCGCGGCGCCAGCCGGTGTGCGGCCTCGAGCCGGAGCAGGGCGGTCTTGCGCTCCAGGCCGCCGGCATAGCCGGTGAGGGCGCCGTTGCTGCCGAGCACGCGGTGGCAGGGGACGATCACCGACAGCGGGTTGCGCCCGACCGCGGCGCCGACCGCACGGCCGGCGGTCGCCTTGCCGAGCTTCCTGGCGATCTCGCCGTAGCTGCAGGTGCGACCGGGCTCGATGGCGAGCAGCTCGCGCCACACGCCGACCTGGAACGGCGTGCCGATCAGGTCGAGCGGCAGGTCGAAGCCCGTCGCCTCGCCGTCGAAGTAGGCAGCGAGCTGTGCCGCGGCGCGTTGCAGGAGCGGGTCGTCATTGCGGATCGGGGCATCGATCGGCGCCGGATGGTGCTTCTGCGCCTCGAACCAGGCACCGGCCAGGCCGTCCTTCGTGCGGGCGAGCAGCAAGGGGCCGAGCGGCGAGGCGTAGCGCATCTGCGCCGTGCAGCGGCCGGGAATCGTGTCGGTGGCATAGCTCATCGGGAGTCTCCGGGAGAAAGCGAATTCCAGAGGCGCAGCAGGGCGTAGCTGCGCCAGGGTTGCCAGGCGGCCGCACGGGCCTCGGCTTCGCGCGCGGAGGACGTGGCGAACAGGCGCTGCATCGCCTTCAGGGCGGCGATGTCGCCGGGCGGGAAGGCATCCGGCCAGCCGAGGGCGCGCATGGCGATGTAGTGCGCGGTCCAGGCGCCGATGCCGGGCAGCGCGCGCAGCCGTTCGACCAGGCGCTCCGGATCGCCGCCGCGGGCGAGCAGGGGCATGAGCGTCGACCAGTTCCGCGCCAGCGCCTGGATCGCGCCGGCCCGGCTGCGGATGATGCCGAGCTCGGCGATCCGCTCGATCGGCGCGGCCGCGAGCACGCTCGGCGCAGGGAAGGCGCGATGCACGTCGCTCCACGGCGTCGCGGCGTCGCTGCCGAAGCGCTCGACCAGGCGGCGGGCGAGCGTTTTCGCGCCGGCGACCGTGACCTGCTGGCCGAGCACGGCGCGAACCGCGAGCTCGAAGCCGTCGACGCTGCCCGGCAGGCGCAGCCCGGGCGCCCCAGGCAGCTCCGCGAGGGCGGCATCGATCGCCTCGGGCGCGGCGTCGAGGTCGAGCCAGCGGCGCACCGCGGCGATCACCGCGCCGCTCGCCGGACCGAGGACCGGAGCGAACGAGAGCCGGACGCGTGAGGCCTCCGGCATGAAGCGTGCCTCCAGCCAGCCGGCCGCTTCGCCGTGGCCGCCGTCGAGCGCGCCGGCGCGCAGGGTCCGGCGGACCGAGAGGCCCTCGACGACCTCGATGCCGGGAATCGCCCGCTGCGCGAGGAAGGCGAGCAGCGACGCCACGTCGTGCGGCGGCCGGAACCCGAGCGTCACCGTGATCGGCGCGTCCTCACTCGCAGGCGGCACGTCGGCGGCAACCGGTCCGGCGGACTTGGCCGTCCGCCGCAGCCGCGTCGGATTCATCCGGTAGCCGCCGGCGAACGCCGCATTGAAGCGGCGCAGGCTCTTGAAGCCGCTCGTCAGCGCCACCTGCGAGATCGGCATCTTCGTGTCGGTGAGAAGCTGCTTGGCGAGGAGCAGCCGGCGCGTCTGCAGGTATTGCAGCGGCGTCACGCCATGCTCGGCGAAGAAGATCCGGCGCAGGTGCCGGTCGCTCACGCCGAGCTTCGCCGCCAGTTCGGCGACGCTAGGCGTCTCGCCGCTCGCCGCGCTCGCGTCGAGCGCCGCCGCCGCCTGCACGGCCAGGGTGCGCGAAGCATCCATCACCGTCCACGGCAGCCCCGGCCCGGGCGCGATCTCCGGGCGGCACTTCAGGCACGGACGAAAGGCCTCGGCCTCGGCCTGCGCCGGCGAGTCGAAGAAGCGGCAGTTGCGTCGCGCCGGCGTGCGCACGCGGCAGATCGGCCGGCAATAGATGCCCGTCGACGTCACGCCGACGAACAGCTTTCCGTCGAAGCGCGCATCGCGCGCGAGAAGCACTTGGTAGGCGGCATCGCCATCGATCGTCATGCCGCGATTATCGCGGCCGGCTCGCTCGTGGCTGGCCGTTTTCGGACATCTCGCACCGGGGTGTACAACCGCGCCACGTCGAACCGACGCGCGTGGAGGGAACGATGAAGACGGAGTTGTTCTATCTGTTGCTGAGCGCGATCCTGACCGGGCTGCTCTGGATTCCGGTCGTGATCGGCTACGTGAGCGCGCGCGGGCCGCTGAAGCCCGAGGACTACCGGTCCGCGCCGACGGCGCCCCTGCCGGACTGGGTCAACCGTGCCAATCGCGCGCACCTCAATGCGGTCGAGAACCTGGCGCCCTTCGCCGCGGTCGTGCTGATCGCCCAGGCGATCGGGTTTTCAAGTGCGTTGACCGGTATCTGCGCCGCCGTCTTCTTCTATGCGCGGCTCGCCCACGCGCTGTTCCACCTCAGCGGCGTCACCCTGCTGATGGCGCGAACGGTCGCGTTCACGATCGGCTGGGTGGCGTTCATCGTCTTCGCCGTGGCGCTGCTGCGCGCAGGCTGACATCGGCCCCTCGCGGCCGACGGTGGCTAGTCGTTGCCGAAACGGCCGTGCTTGCCGGCGCCTTCGACGAAGCGCCGAGCTCCGCCCTCGGCCTCGCCGGACGCGAGCGTCTGCAGGCCGAGCGCGAATTCCTGCGCCAGGGCGTCGCCCATTGAAAGGCCGTGCTGGCGCCGCGCGCTCAGCCGGTCGTTGCGCAGGCACTGCTGCGGAAAGGCGGCGATCTGCCGGGCGAGCGCGAGCGCGGCGGCGAGGGCCTGCCCGTCCTCGACGACCCGGTTCGCGAGGCCGAGCGAGAGCGCCTCGGCGGCACCCACGGCGCGGCCGGTGAGGATCAGGTCCATCGCCCGGCTCTCGCCGATGAGTCGCGGCAGGCGGACCGTGCCGCCGTCGATCAGCGGCACGCCGAAGCGGCGGCAGAAGACGCCGAAGGTCGCGCTCGCCGCCGCGACGCGCAGGTCGCACCACAGGGCGAGCTCGATGCCGCCGGCGACGGCATAGCCCTCGACCGCGGCGATCACCGGCTTCGTCAGCTGGAGCCGCGAAGGGCCCATCGGCCCGTCGTGCTCCATGTCGGCATCGAGGGCGAGCGTCTCGCCCGCATCGGCGCCGCCGCGCGGTGCCGCCGACGTGCCGCGGGCGACGGTGCGCAGGTCGGCGCCGGCGCAAAAATGGCCACCGGCACCGGTGAGGATCGCGACCCGGGCGGCGTCGTCGGCATCGAAGGCGCGGAACGCGTCGGTGAGGGCTCGCGCCGTCGGGCCGTCGACGGCGTTGCGGACTTCGGGGCGATCGATCGTCACCGTCCAGACGTGCTCCTCGCGGGCGATGCGAACCGTGCTCATGCTGTGCTCCTTTTTGTGGCCGGCTGCAGCACCAGTGCCACGGTTTCGTCGGCCAGGGTGTCGAGGTCGACCCGGTTCGTGCCGCGCGGCTTCGAGCGGTACCAGGTGGCCGAGAAGTTGATCGCACCGAGGATCATCAGCCGCGCCAGCTTCGGCTCGGCGGCGAGGCGGCCTTGCCGGTGCAGCTCGTCCAGCGTCGCCTGCCAGATCGCGTCGTAGCGGTCCTTCAGCTCGATGATCCGGCGTCGGTATTGCGTCGGCAGCGAGCGCCAGTCGTAGAGCATCACCGGGATGAAGTCGCTGCCGGTGTCGTGGAGGATGCCGTAGTGCGTGCGCACGAGGCGGCGGAAGCGCTCGACCGGGTCGAGCCCGGTCTCGTCGAGGACGGCGCGGGTGCGGTCGAGGCCGAGGCGAAGGCCTTCTTCCATCACCGCCATCAGCAGCTCGTGCTTGTTGGCGAAGTGATAGAAGGGGCTGCCCGACTGCATGCCGACAGCGCCGGCGATGTCGCGGATCGTCGTGCCGTCGAACCCCTTCTCGCGAAACAGCTGCGCCGCGGCGCGAACCAGCTCGCCGCGGCGGTTGTCGGGGGCGCCGTTTCTGGGGTTTGTACGCTGACGGGTGCCGGGCATCTTCGCTACAAAGCAACTGCTTGCTTGGCAAGCCGAGAATAGCCGAGGGCGGCGAGCGAACGCAACGCGGTTTCGCGGTCCCCGAAGGCCGCGAGGGAGACCCGTGCTTCAGGCAGTGCAGATCGTCATCAGCGGCGCGGCCCAGGGCTGCATCTACGGGCTGATCGCGCTGGGCCTGGTGCTCATCTACAAGACCACCGAGACAGTGAGCTTCGCCCACGGCGAACTGATGATGCTCGGCGCCTTCGCTGGCCTGGGACTGATGACGCTGGCCGGCTTTCCGTTCTGGATCGCCTTTCTCGCCACGGTGCTGGCCATGGGCGTATTCGGCATCGCCCTCGAGCGCGTCGTCATCCGGCCGATCCTCGGCCAGCCGGCGTTCACCCTGGTGATGCTGACGATCGGCATCGGCTACGTCGCGCGCGGCCTGGTGACCATGATCCCCGGCATCGGCACCGAGACCCACACCTTGCCGGTGCCCTACAAGGACCAGACCTGGAATGTCGGCGCGCTCGTCCTCAACGTCGAGCAGATGGTCGTGATCGTCGCCACCGCCATCCTCTGCGCGGTGCTCTACGCCATGTTTCGCTACACCCGGGTCGGCGTGGCGATGCAGGCCTCTTCGCAGAACCAGCTCGCGGCCTACTACATGGGCATCCCGGTGCGCCGGCTGAACGGCCTCGTGTGGGGGCTGGCCGCGGCCGTCGCCGCGGTCGCCGGGCTGCTGCTGGCGCCGATCACCTTCGTCTACGCCAACATGGGAATCATCGGCCTGAAGGCGATTCCCGCGGCCGTCGTCGGCGGCTTCGGCAGCCTGCCGGGAGCGATCGTGGGCGGCCTCGTGATCGGCATCGTCGAGGCGGCGTCGGGGTTCTACCTGCCGGAGGGCTTCAAGGACATCGCGCCCTACGTCGTCGTCCTGCTGATGCTCGTGATCCGCCCGAACGGGATCTTCGGCGAGAAGCTGCGCAAGAAAGTCTGATGCGCTTCCTCTTCAAGACCAGCTACCTGCAGGACATCCGCCTGGCCCGGCACGGCGGGCACGTGTTCTGGTACGGCCTTCTCGTCCTGGCGATGCTGGCGGCTCCCTGGGTCGTGTCCGAGTACTGGCTGGCGCAGCTCACCTTCATCCTCATCTACTCGGTGGTCGGTCTGGGCCTGATGCTGCTCTCCGGCTTCACCGGCCTGTTCTCGCTCGGCCATGCGGCCTTCCTCGGCGTCGGCGCGTACACCGAGGCGGCGCTCGTCGGCGCCGGGCTGCCGTTTCCCCTGGCCATGGCGGCAGCGGGGCTGGTCTCGGCGGCGGTCGGCGTCGTCGTTGGCCTGCCGGCGCTGCGGGTCAAGGGCATCTACCTGGCGATCGCGACCATCGCCTTCGGCTTCATCGTCGTCGAGGTGTTCGCGCGCTGGGAGAGCGTGACCGGCGGCAACGCCGGCAAGCATGTCAAGCCGCCCGAGCTGCTCGGCTGGAGCGCGGATTCGGATCTGTCGTTCTACTTCCTCTGCCTCGTCGTCGCCGTGGTCGCGACCCTGGCCATCCTCAACCTGCTGCGCTCGCCGACCGGCCGGGCCTTCGTCGCGATCCGCGACTCGGAAGTGTCGGCGCAGAGCCTGGGCATCCACCTCGCCCGGTACAAGACGCTGTCGTTCGCGATCTCGGCGGCGCTCGCCGGCGTCGGTGGGGCCCTCTACGCGCACAAGCTGAAGTTCATCTCGCCCGACCAGTTCGACATCCTGCAGTCGATCGACCTGGTGCTGATGATCGTCGTCGGTGGCGTCGGCTCGGTGCACGGCGCCTTTCTCGGCGCGATCTTCCTCATCACGATGCCGCAGGTGATCGCCCTGGCGAAGGACTTCCTGCCGCCGGTGGTGGGCCAGGCGCCGGGGCTGCAGGGGACCGTGTACGGCCTGGTCCTGATCGGCTTCGTGCTGTTCGAGCCGCTCGGCCTCTATGGCCGCTGGCTGAAGCTGCGCACCTATTTCCAGATCTTCCCGTTCTACCGCAAGGGCATGTTCAAGCGGCAGAAGAGCTTCCTGAAATCCGACCGGCTGAAATGAACGCGATCGACAAGCCGCTGCTCTCGGTGCGACATCTGGGCGTCCGCTTCGGAGGCGTCGTCGCCGTCAACGACGTCAGCTTCGACGTCCGCCGCGGCGAGGTCTTCACCCTGATCGGCCCGAACGGCGCCGGCAAGACGACGGTCTTCAACCTGATCAGCCGGATCTACACCCCCACCAGCGGCGAGATCGAGTACGAGGGCATTCCGCTCGCGACCCGGGCGCCGCACGAGATCGTCGCGCTCGGCATCGCCCGGACCTTTCAGAACATCGAGCTGTTCGAGAACGCCACCGTGCTGCAGAACCTGCTGATCGGCCGGCACACGCATCGCGCCACCGGCCTCTGGGCCGACCTGCTGTTCACGCCGAAGGCACGGACCGCCGAGCTGGCGGCGCGCGAGGCGGTCGAGCGGGTGATCGACCTGCTCGATCTGCAGCACCACCGCGAGTCGCTGGTCGCCGGCCTGCCGTACGGAGTGCGCAAGGTGGTCGAGCTGGCGCGGGCGCTCTGCACCGAGCCGAAGCTGCTGCTTCTCGACGAGCCGTCGTCGGGCCTGAACGTCGAGGAGACCGACGACATGGCCTTCTGGATCGACGACATCCGCCACGAGCTCGGCGTCACCGTGCTGATGGTCGAGCACGACATGACGCTGGTCTCGCGTGTCTCCGACCGGGTGCTGGCGATGAACCAGGGCGAGGTGCTCGCCCTCGGCACGCCCGCGGAGGTGCAGCGCGACCCGGGCGTGATCGAGGCTTATCTCGGCAGCGCCGAGGACGTGTCGATGCTGCGGCGGGTGGAGGTTGCGGTATGAGCGACGCGGTGCTGAAGCTCCTGAACGTCGAGAGCGCCTACGGCCCGATCCGGGCGATCCGCGGCGTCAGCCTGGAGGTCGCGCGCGGCCGCATCGGCACCGTCCTCGGCTCCAACGGCGCCGGCAAGACGACGATCCTGAAGACGATCTCGGGGATCATCGATCCGCGCAAGGGCACGGTCGAGTTCGCCGGCGAGAACATCACCGCCAAGGACCCGGCCGAGGTGGTGCAGCGCGGCCTGAGCCACGTGCCCGAAGGGCGCGAGGTGTTCCCGTTGCTCTCGGTCCACGACAACCTCATGATGGGCGCCTACACCCGGCGCGACCGCGACGCCGTCGGCCGTGACCTCGAGGCGGTCTACGGCTACTTCCCGATCCTGCGCGAGCGCTCGAGGCAGGAGGCGGGGCTTCTATCCGGGGGCCAGCAGCAGATGCTCAGCATTTCCCGCGCCCTGATGGCGGCACCGCAGATGATCCTGCTCGACGAGCCCAGCCTCGGCCTCTCGCCGCGCCTGACGCGCGAGATCTTCGAGATCGTGGTGCGCATCAACCGCGAGCGCGGCACGACCCTGCTCCTGGTCGAGCAGAACGCGAACATGGCGCTCAACGTCGCCGACTACGGCTATGTGCTGGAGAACGGCCGCATCGTCATGGAGGACACCTGCGCCCGGCTGCGCGAGAAGGACGACATCAAGGAGTTCTACCTCGGCATGAAGCAGGTGGGGGCGCGCGGCGAGCGGCGCTGGAAAAAGAAGAAGACATGGCGATGAACCTCTGGGAAGTGGACCAGCTGAAACCTCGGCTCGACATCGTCGTGCCGGGCGAGACCGTCACTGCCGTCTTCTGGAATGCGGCGGCGGCGCGCGCCGATCGCGTCTTCATGCGGCAGAAGGAGCTCGGCCTCTGGCACGAGTGGACCTGGGCACGTACCGCGGCGACCGTTCGCGAGATCGGCGACGGCCTCCTCGCCCTGGGGTTCCGGGCCGGCGATATCGCTTCGATCCTCGCCAACACGGTGATCGAATGGGTGCTCGCCGATCTCGCCGTGCTCTCGGCGGGCGGGGTCTCGAACGGCATCTACCCGACCGACGCCGCGGCCCAGGTCGAGTACTTGTGCGCCGATTCGCGCACCCGGGTGATCTTCGTCGAGGACGACGAGCAGCTCGACAAGGTGCTGGCGGTGCGCGAACGCCTTCCGGCGCTGGAGAAGATCGTCGTCTTCGACACCGAGGGCCTGCGCGACTTCCGTGATCCCCAGGTGCTTTCGCTCGAGGCCCTGCGCGAGCTCGGCCGTGCCCGGGCGAAGACGCATCCCCGCGAGCTCGACGAGCGCGCCGCCGCCTGCCGGCCCGACGACCTGGCGATCCTCGTGTACACCTCGGGCACGACCGGCAAGCCCAAGGGAGCGATGCATTCGCACGGCGGCCTCGTCTACACGATCCGGGGCTACAACCAGATCGTCGGCCAGGACGAGAGCGACGAGCGGATGTGCTTCCTGCCGCTGTGCCACATCGCCGAGCGGGTCGGCGGCGAGTACTTCGCGGTCTACACCGGCTCGGTATTGAACTTCGTCGAGAACCCCGAGACCGTGCCCGAGAACGTGCGCGAGATCGCGCCGACGGTGTTCACCGCCGTGCCGCGGATCTGGGAGAAGTTCTATTCGAGCGTGGCGATCGCCGTGCGCGAGTCGGGTCGGCTGCAGCAGGCGGCCTATGCCTGGGGCCTTGGCATCGGCCACCGCGTCGCTGCCAAGGTGCTTGCCGGCGAGCCGGTCCCTCCCGGCCTGCGCCTGCTGTTCCTGCTCGCGCGCAAGCTCGCCCTCGACAACGTGCGAAAGCTGATCGGCGTGCACCGGGCACGCTTCTGCGTCACCGGGGCGGCGCCGATCTCGCCGGAGCTGGTGCGCTGGTACCTGGCGCTCGGCGTGCCGATGGTCGAGGTTTGGGGCATGACCGAGAGCTGCGGCGCTTCCACCTACACCCCGGCCGCGCGCATCAAGCCGGGGATGATCGGCCCCGCCTGCCCCTACAACGAGGTCCGGCTCGACCCGCGGACCTCCGAGCTGCTCGTGCGCGGCCGGAACGTCTTCATGGGCTACCTCAACCAGCCCGAGAAGACGGCCGAGACGATCGACGCCGAGGGCTGGCTGCACACCGGCGACGTCGGCCTGCAGGACGGCGACGGCTACTTCCGGATCACCGACCGGATGAAGGACATCATCATCACCGCCGGCGGCAAGAACATCACGCCGAGCGAGCTCGAGAACGAGCTCAAGTTCTCGCCCTACATCACCGACGCGGTGGTGATCGGCGACAAGCGCGCCTACCTCACGGCGATCGTCATGATCGATCTGGAGAACGTCGAGAAGTTCGCCCAGGACCGCGACATCCCGTTCAGCAACTACACCAGCCTGACCCGGGCGCAGCCGGTGAAGGACCTCGTCTGGGCGGAGATCGAACGCGTCAACGCCAAGTTCGCCCGGGTCGAGCAGATCAAGAAGTTCTGCCTGCTCGAGACCCAGCTTAGCGCCGAGGACGAGGAGCTGACGCCGACGATGAAGCTCAAGAGGAAGCTGGTCGAGAAGAAGTACGCCGATCGCATCGAGGCGATGTACGGGGGCTGAGGGCCGCGGAATTCGCAAGCGCTGCAACGCCTTCGCGCGGATCGCGGCCTAGCATCCCGAGGTTCCTTCTTCAGGGAGATCGCGATGTCCCGGGGTGTTCTTCGGCGGCTGTCCGCCGTGCTCGTCGGCCTGGTGGCGATGCTCGTCGGCATTCCGGCACGGTCCGCCGAGGCGCTCGCCTTCGCCGACATCGCCGGCTGGTGGGCCGCCGAGCCGTCGTTCGGCGGCGAGTCTTCGCCAGTCCTGCTGCATTTCGTCGAGGACAAGGGCAAGCCGACGGTGCGCCTCTCGCTGCCGGCCATCGGTGGCTTCGACGTTCCGGTCGGCATCGCCAAGCTCGCCGGCGACGGACTCGATGTGGAGCCGCTGTCTTTTCCGCTGCGCCACGACCGCGCCGCCGGCACGCTGAGCGGGTTCCTGCCGGAGGCGATCGTGCCGCTCTACCGCATCCCGGTCGAGTTCCGCCGTGTCGCGCCGATGGAGCCGCCCCCGGCACCCACCTGGACGGCGCCGGCGCCGCGGGTCAGGTGGCGCTTCGACGCCAAGGCGCCGGTCTGGGCGGGCCTCGCGCACGACGCGGAGACGGACAGGCTCTTCGTCGCCACCGACGCCGGCGTGCTTCACGCCATCGACACCCGGGGTCCCGGCGCGGGCGCGGCGGCCTGGACCTTCGATGCCGGCAAGCCGATCAAGGCCCGTCCAGCGGTCGTCGGCGACGCGGTCTATGTCGTCTCCGACAGCGGCTTCCTGCACAAGCTCGACAAGCGGAGCGGCGTCGAGCGCTGGCGTGCGAAGGTCGATGCGGCGACGCCGCCGCGCCTGCCGGGCAGCGACGAGAAGTCGCGCTGGGACCGCTACGCCTCGAGCGTCGTCGTCGACGGGCCCCGGCTCTACGTCGCCAGCCGCGACAAGCATCTCTACGCCCTCGACGTCGCCTCCGGCAGGGAGCTCTGGCGCCTGGCCAGCGGCGACATCATGACGGCGACGCCAGTGCTCTGGCGCGATCTGCTGCTGTTCGCCGATTTCGCCGGCAAGGTGCAGGCCGTCGATGCCCGCGACGGCACCCCGCGCTGGAGCTACGACGCGCGCCTCGCCGTGGCCGGCGACCTGGAGGTCGACGCCGCCGGTCGGGTGCTCGTCGGCAGCCGCAGCTACGAGCTGGTCGCCCTCGACGCTGCGACCGGCAAGGAGCTGTGGAAGCACTACTACTGGTTCTCCTGGATCGAGTCGCCGCCGGTGGTGCGCGGCCAGACCGTGTACACCGGATCGTCGGACGGCGTTGGCGTGTACGCGATCGACGCCGCCACCGGTGCCCGCCGCTGGAGGGCGAGCGTGCCGGGCTGGGCCTGGGCGCGCCCGGCGGTCGACGACCGCCTCGTCGTTGCCGGCACCGTCGGCTCCGGTGCCTGGCCCGGCGTGCGCAGCGGCTCGCTCGTCGGCATCGACCGGCAGAGCGGCGCATTGCGCTGGATGCATGTCGATCCTCCCACGCCCGAGCAGGTGGCACGCAAGGCGGAGTGGGGCTTCGCCGCCGGGCCGGTGCTGGTCGGCGGCACGGTCTATGCCGCCGATCTCGACGGCCGCGTGTTCGCGATCGAAGGCGCGTAGCGACGGGGTATTTCCGGATCACGGAACACGGGAACGACCCCATCATCACGCCGCGGCCGCAACCTCGCGCCGGACGGGATGACAAGGGAGACTCGATGACCAAGACATGGCTCGCGGCACTGTCCGCGACTCTCGGCCTCGCCGCCGCCGGCGCGATCGCTGCCGAGCAGCAGGGCGTCAGCAAGACCGAGATCGTGATCGGCTCGATCCAGGATCTCTCCGGGCCGATCGCCGGCTTCGGCAAGCAGGTGCGGCTCGGCATGATGCTGCGCGTCGACGAGATCAACGAGCAGGGCGGCATCAACGGCAGGAAGCTCAAGCTCCTGGTCGAGGATTCCGCCTACGACCCGAAGAAGGCGGTGCTGGCGGCGCAGAAGCTGGTCAACCAGGACAAGATCTTCATCATGGCCGGGCACATCGGCACGGCGCAGAACCTGGCGGCGATGCCGGTGCAGTTCGAGAAGAACGTCATCAACTTCTTCCCGGTCACCGCGGCGCGCGAGATGTACGAGCCGTTCAATCGCCTCAAGTACTCGTTCGCGGCGACCTACTACGACCAGATGCGCACCGCCTTGCCCAAGCTCGTCAAGGACAAGGGCGCGAAGAAGGTCTGCACGATGTACCAGGACGACGAGTTCGGCCTCGAAGTCGTGCGCGGCGCCGAAGCCGGCCTGAAGACGATCGGCATGGAATTCGCCGAGAAGACGAGCTACAAGCGCGGCGCGACCGACTTCTCCTCGCAGGTGGCGCGCATGAAGGCGGCGGGCTGCGACTTCGTCGTCCTCGGCACCATCATCCGCGAGACCATCGGCGGCATCGCCGAGGCGCGCAAGACCGGCTTCTCGCCAACCTTCCTCGGCTCGAGCGCCGCCTACACCGACCTGATCCACAAGCTCGGCGGCAAGCCGATGGACGGCCTGTACGCGACCATGACGGTGCAGAACCCGTATGCCGACGAGGCCTCGCAGCAGATCAGCTTCTGGGCCAAGAAGTACAAGACCAAGTTCAACGAGGATCCGACCGTGTTCTCGGTCTACGGCTACAACATCGTCGACACCTTCGCCCGCGCCGCGGCCAAAGCCGGCCCCAACCTCACGACCGACAGCTTCATCAAGGCGATGGACGCGACGAGCATCGAGAGCGACATGTTCGGCAGCGCTCCCGCGAGCTTCACGCCCACCAAGCACCTGGGCAGCGACCTGTCGCGGCTGTCGCAGCTCCAGGACGGGCGCTGGAAGGTCGTCTCCGACTACATCAAGCCGAACTGAAGGCAGCGCCGCGGCGGCGGCGCCGCTCCGGCCTAGGAGACGATGTAGGCTGCGGCGCCGCTGGCCAGCAGCTCGCCGGCGTCGTCGCGGAAGTCCATGCGCGTCGAGGCGACGCGCGAGCCGAGGCGCAGCACCTCGGCCGACATCGTGAACGCCGTGCCGGTGGCCGGCCGCAGGTAGTCGATCCGCAGGTCGATCGTGCCGAGCCGGGCGAAGCGGTGCATGCGCTGCGCCGGCGGCTCGTCCATGTGGCGGGCGCCGATCGCGGCGATGATCGCCAGGCCGGCCATGGCGTCGAGCGAGGCGCTGATCACGCCGCCGTGCAGGCGCTGGTGGGTCGGGTGGCCGATCAGCTCGGGCTTCATCGCCAGGGTGCCACTGGCGCTGCCCGGCCGGATCGCGACGATCCTGAGGCCGAGCACCTGGTTGAAGGCGATGCTCTGCTCGAACAGGGCGCGCAGCGCCTCGACGTACTCGGGCTCGAAGACGATCGGCTTCGTCATCGGCTGCTTCAGAGCCCGAGCTGGCGGGCCGCCAGCTCCTTCATGATCTCCTCGGCGCCGCCGCCGATCATCATCACCTTGACCTCGCGGTAGATGCGCTCGCTGCGGGTGCCGCGCATGTAGCCCATGCCGCCGAGGATCTGCACTGCCTGGTCGGCGCAGAACTGCATCGCCTGCGTCGCATGATTCTTCAGCAGGCAGAGCTCGGCCACCCATTCGGGATCGCCGGCGCCGCCGGCGTCGTGGCGCTCGACCAGGTCGGCGAGCCAGGCGCGGCTGCTGGCGATCCGCATCCGCATGTCCATCAGCTTGTGCCGGACGGCCTGGTGCTCGACCAGCGCGGCGCCGAAGGTCTTGCGCTCCTTCGCCCAGGCCAGGGCCTCGTCGTAGCAGACCTGGGCGAAGGCCGCGGCACCGGCCGACATCAGCAGCCGTTCGCTGTTGAAGTTCTCCATGATCGCGCGAAAGCCTGCGTTCTCCTCGCCGATCAGGTGATCGGCCGGCACGCGACAGCTGGAGAAGCGCAGCTGCGCGGTGTCGCTGCACCACCAGCCCATCTTGGCCAGCGGCGTGCGCTCGAGGCCGGGCGCGTCGCCGGGCACGGCGATGAGCGAGATGCCGGCGGCGCCCTTGCTGCCGGTGCGCACCGCGACCGTGATCCAGTCGGCGCGAACGCCCGAGGTGATGAACGTCTTCTCGCCATCGATGACCCAGGTGTCGCCGTCGCGGCGGGCGCTGCAGGCGAGCCGGGCGACGTCGGAGCCGCCGCCCGGCTCGGTGATGGCGAGGGCGGCGATCTTTCGTCCGGCGAGCACGTCGGGGACGATGCGACGCTTCAGCACCTCGCTGCCATGGGCGACGATCGGCGGCAGGCCGATCGAATGCGAGAACAGGCTCGCCATCAGGCCACCGCTGCCGGCGCGCGCCACTTCCTCGGTGGCGACCAGGCGCAGCCGCATGGTCGCCGGCGTGCCGCCGTACTCCTCGGGATAGCCGAGGCCGATCAGCCCGGCCTCCGCGGCCTTGGCGTAGAGGGCGCGGGGAAAGGTCTCGGCCTCGTCCCAGGCGGCGACGTGCGGCGCGATCTCGCGCTCGACGAAGCGCCGGGCGCTGGCGCGAAAGGCATCGAGCTCGGCGGCGTCGAGTGCCGCGGGCGATGCGCTCATGGCTGCAACTCCACCAGGCATTGCCGGGCGGCGACCTGATCGCCCGGCCGGGCATGGAGCGAGCCGACCGTGCCGGCGCGCGGCGCGCGCAGCTGGTGCTCCATCTTCATCGCCTCGATGACTATCAGCAACGCGCCGGCCTCGACAGCATGGCCGGGCGCGACCAGCACCTGCGTCACCCGGCCGTGCATCGGCGCCAGGAGGTCGCCGCTCGAACGCGCCGACGTCCCGCCACGCCCCTGGAGGCGGGCATCGACGACGGCGATCTCGGCGCCGGCGGCGAGCCACCAGCTGCTGTCGCCGTCGCGGCCGAAGGTGGCGTGCACCTGGCGGCCGTCGATCTCGGCCTCGACCTGGCCACCGGTGTCGTTGCCGCGGCGTTCGGCCAAGCCGACGATCCCATGCTGCGCTTCGCCGCAGCGGGCGACGAAGTCGGCGCGGGTTCCGTGCAGCGTCCACGTCCGTGCCTCGCCGCCGACGACGAGCGGCACGCTGCAGGCCACCGCCGGCGATGAGCACCAGCCGCGCCAGAGCGGCGGAACATGCTCGCGCGCCAGCAGGGCGGCGGTCGCGGCGGCGAGGGCTTCGAGCGCCGTCGGCGCGGCGACGCGGCGCGCGTCGTCGTCCGCGAACTCGGTCGCGAGGAAATCCGTCGTCGCCCGCGCCGCGGCGATGCCCGGATGGCGGAGGACCCGAGCAAGGAAGGCGCGATTGGTCGCGACGCCGAGGCAGACGGTGCGATCCAGCGCCTCGGCCAATTGCTCGACGGCCGTGGCGCGCGTCGGCGCGTGGGCGATCAGCTTGCCGAGCATGGAGTCGTAGAACGGGCTGACCTCGGCGCCGGCCGCGAGCGCATGGTCGCAGCGCACCACCGGCGGTGCCGACCAGCGAACGATCCGGCCCGATTGCGGCAGGTAGCCGTCGCCCGGATCCTCGGCGCACAGGCGCGCCTCGATCGCATGGCCGCCGGCCTCGTAGCGCGCCAGCGCCTCGTCCTGCGTCAGCAGCAGCGCCTCGCCGGCGGCAACGCGCAGCTGCCATTCGACCAGGTCGATGCCGAGCAGCGCTTCGGTCAGCGCATGCTCGACCTGCAGCCGCGTGTTCATCTCGATGAACCAGAACGCGCCGTCCGCATCGAGCAGGAACTCGACCGTGCCGGCGCCGACGTAGCCGACCGCGCGCGCCACCGCCACCGCCGCGTCGCCCATCCGCCGGCGCAGCGCCGGCGACACGACAGGCGAGGGCGCCTCCTCGATGATCTTCTGATGCCGGCGCTGGAGCGAGCAGTCGCGTTCGCCGAGGTGGATCGTGCGGCCGTGCGAGTCGGCGAAGACCTGGATCTCGACGTGGCGCGCACCGCTGACCGCGCGTTCGAGCAGAAGGCGCGCGTCGCCGAACGCCGCGGCCGCTTCGGCACCGGCGGCGGCGAGCGCGTCGAGGAGCCCGCCGGCGTCGCGCACGAGGCGCATGCCACGTCCGCCACCGCCCGCCGCGGCCTTGACCATGAGCGGGTAGCCGATCCGCGCCGCTTCGCGCTGCAAGAGGGCCGGGTCCTGATCCGCGCCGTCGTAGCCCGGTAGCACCGGCACGCCGGCTGCGGCCATGCGCTGGCGCGCCTCGGACTTGTCGGCCATCGCCCGCATCGCCGCGGGCGGCGGGCCGATCCAGACCAGCCCGGCGGCAGCCACCGCCTCGGCCAGGGCGGCGTTCTCGCTCAGGAAGCCGTAGCCCGGATGGACCGCCGCGGCGCCGGCGGACAGCGCCGCGGCGACCGTGGCGTCGATGCGCAGGTAGGAGTCGGCGGCGCGCTCGCCGCCGATCGCGACCACCCGGTCGGCGACGCGCGTGTGCGGCGCGTGCCGGTCGGCATCGGAAGCGACGGCGATCGATTCGACGCCCAGGCGGCGCGCCGTGCGTGCGATCCGGACGGCGATCTCGCCGCGGTTGGCGATCAGGACCGAACGCAGCATCAAGGGCCTGTCAACGCTATGGGAAGGCTCGCGCCGGGGCGGCCCTAGCCCCGGGCCGGCAGCGTGTGCATGTACTTGGCGATGATGCCGAGCATCACCTCGTCGGCGCCGCCGGCGATCGAGCCGAGGCGGCCGTCGCGGTAGTGGCGCGAGATCGGGTTGTCCCAGGTGTAGCCCATGCCGCCCCAGTACTGCATGCAGGCGTCGGGGACCTCGCGGCCCAGACGACAGGACTTGAGCTTGGCCATCGACGCCCACTCGGTCACGTCGGCGCCGGAGACGTATTTCTCCGTCGCCATGTACACCAGGCCGCGCAAGGCTTCGACCTCGGTCTTCAGCTCGGCGAGCCGATAGTGGACGACCTGGTGGTCGAGGACGCTCTTGCCGAAGATCTGCCGCTCGCGCGCATAGTCGGCGGTCAGCTGAATGCAGTTGAGCAGGCTCTGGATCGCCCGCGCCGCGGCCCAGAGTCGCTCCTCCTGGAACTGCATCATCTGGTAGGTGAAGCCCATGCCCTCTTCACCGATGCGGTTCGTCTGCGGCACGCGCACGTCGTCGAAGTGGATCAGGCCGGTGTCGCTCGACATCATCCCGATCTTCCTGATCTTCTTTGCCTTGGTGACGCCGGGCGTGTTCATGGGCACCATGATCAGGCTCTTGTTCTTGTGCGCCGCGCCGTCGGAGGTGTTGGCGAGCAGGCACATCCAGTCGGCCTGCAGGCTGTTGGTGATCCACATCTTGGCGCCGTTGATGACGTAGTCGCCGCCGACCTTCTTCGCGGTGGTCTTGATGCTGGCGACGTCGGAGCCGGCACCGGGCTCGGAAACGCCGATGCAGCCGACGGCATCGCCGGCGATCGCGGGCACCAGGAATTCCTGGCACAGCGCCTCGGAGCCGAAGCGCGCCAGCGCCGGGGTGCACATGTCGGTCTGCACGCCGATCGCCATCGGCACGCCGCCGCAGTTGACGTGGCCGAGCGCCTCGGCCATCACCACCGAGTACGAATAGTCGAGCCCCATCCCGCCGTACTTCTCCGGCTTGGTCAGGCCCAGCATGCCGAGCTGGCCGAGCCCCTTGAAGACCTGGTGCGCCGGGAACTCCTCGGCCGCCTCCCACTCGTCGACGTGCGGATTGATTTCCTCGTCGATGAAGCGCTTCAGGGTGCGGGCGATCTCTTCGTGCTCGTGGGTGATCTGCATGGCTTTCCTCGGGTGGCGGCCTCAGGGACGGGCGACGCCGAACTGCATCGGCTGGAGTGTGCGCCGCCTCGCCTCGTCGCAGACGGCGAGGCAGAACGCGAGCACGCGGCGGGTGTCGCGCGGATCGATCAGGCCGTCGTCGAGGAGACGGCCGGAGGTGTGGAAGGCGTCGCTCTGGCGCTCGAAGGTGGCGACGATCTTCGCCTTGAGGGCGGCGAGCTTGGGCTCGTCGACCGCCTCGCCCTTTCTCGCCGCGCCATCGCGCATCACGATCTCCATCGTGCCCGCCGCCTGCTCGGCGCCCATCACCGCGGTCTTCGCGGTCGGCCAGGAAAACACGAAGCGCGGGTGGAAGCCCCGGCCGCACATGCCGTAGTTGCCGGCGCCGAACGAGGCGCCGCACTGGATCGTGATCTGCGGCACCGTCGCGTTCGACAGCGCCTGGATCTGCTTCGAGCCGTGCTTGATCATGCCGGCGCGCTCTGCCTCGGTGCCGACGATGAAGCCGGTCGTGTTCTGCAGCCAGACGATCGGCAGCGCCGCCTGCTCGCAGCTCTGGATGAAATGCGTGACCTTGGTGCTGCCGGCCGGGTCGAGCGGACCATTGTTGGTGACGATGCCGACCTTGAAGCCGGCGATGCCGGCGTAGCCGCAGACCGTGGCCGGGCCGTAGGCGGCACCGAACTCGAGGAAGGCGGAGGCGTCGGCGATCCGCGCGATCACCTGCCGCATTTCCACCGGCTTCTTCATGTCGGCGCCGAACAGGGCGAGGAGGTCGTCGGCCGGGAGGAGGGGCTCGGGCCCATCGGGCCAGGTTGCGCGCGGCTGCCAGCCGAGCGCGCCGATCAGCTCGCGCGCCACCGCCAGGGCGCTGGCGTCGTCGTCGGCGACGTGCTCGGCCAGGCCGGAGACGGCGGCATGAATGTCGGCGCCACCGAGCGCTTCGTCGTCGGCGATCTCGCCGGTGGCGGCCTTGAGCAGGGGCGGCCCGGCGAGAAAGGCTCGGCCGCGGCCGCGGACCATGATCACGTGGTCGCACAGCCCGGTCATGTAGGCCCCACCCGCGGTCGAGGAGCCGTGGACGACGCCGATCACCGGCAGCCCCGCGGCCGAGAGCCGGGCGAGGTTGTAGAACGCGCCGCCGCCGTGGATGAACTGCTCCACCCGGTAGAGCAGCAGGTTCGCGCCGGCCGATTCGATCAGGTGCACGAACGGCAGCTTGTTCTCGAGCGCGATCGCCTGCGCGCGCTGCAGCTTCTCCAGGCCCATCGGCTGCAGCGCCCCGGCGTCGATCCCGGCGTCGTCGGCGACGAGCATCACCCGTACGCCCGAGACGACGCCGATGCCGGCGATGACGCCGCCGCCCGGCACCGACTTCTCGGGATCGTCGCTGTCGAGCAGCCAGCCGGCGAAGGTCGAGAGCTCGAGGAAGGGAATGCCGGGGTCGAGCAGGCGGGCGACCCGCTCGCGCGGCAGGAGCTGGCCGCGCCTGGCGAAAAGCGGCCCGGCGCGCTCGCTTGCCGCCCGGGTGCGCGCCTCGATCGCCCGCCAGCGCTCGATCAGCGCCAGGGTGCGCGAGCGCTGCGCCGCGCGCGATTCGGCGTCGCCGTCGAGGGCCGGCAGCAGGGCCGGCATCAGCGGCCCTTCAGCACGTCGGGCGACGAGGCGAGATGAAAGCCGTTGAACGCCTCGGTCGTGCCGCCGGTGCCGACCTCGGGCCAGATCCGCTTGGCGTTCGGCGCCGCGCCGTCGACCCGCAGGCAACTGCCCGAGACGAATGCCGCCGCCGGCGAAAGCAGGTAGACGATCGCCGCCGCGACCTCGCTCTCGGTGCCGAGCCGGCGCAGCGGCACCAGCGCATGCAGGCCGCGGAAGGTTTCCCGCATCTCGGGCGGATAGCGGTCGAGTCCGCTGGAGGCGATCCAGCCCGGCGCCACCGCGTTGACGCGCACCGGCGCCCATTCCAGCGCCGCGGTCTCGGTGAAGTTGAGCATGCCGGCGCGGGCCGCGCCCGAGTGCCCCATGCCGGGCATGCCGTTCCACATGTCGGCGATGATGTTGACGATCGCCCCGCCGCGTGGCGCGCCGCTGCCGTCGTCCTCGAGCATCCACTGGGTGATGCACTCGCGCGCCATCAGGAAGCCGCCGGTGAGGTTGTTGCGCACCACCGCGTCCCAGCCCTTGGCGCTGATCGCCGCGAGCGGCGAGGGGAACTGGCCGCCGGCGTTGTTCACCAGGGCATCGATCCGGCCGTGGGCCTCGAGCACGGCCGCGACTGCCGCCTTCACCATCGCTTCCTCGCGGATGTCGGCGGCGTGCACCGTGCAGCTTCCGCCGGCGTCCTCGATCTCGCGTTGCACCGCCTCGAGCTTTTCGAGCGTGCGGCCGACGATCGCCACCCGGGCGCCGAGCGACGCCAGCTCGTGGGCGGTGCAGCGGCCGATGCCCGAGCCGCCGCCAGTGACGAGGGCGACCTGGCCGGCGAACAGGTCGGCGCGAAAGACGGAGCGGTAAGCGGGCATCGGGGGCGCAGGGAAGGGATCAACCAAGCGCTTGCTTGGTAAGGATGACGGCGAGTTTGCCCAGTCGGATAATGGTCTGTCAATGCGGGAGACGACCATGACGCACGCGATGATCTTCGACGCCGTTCGCACGCCGCGCGGCAAGGGCAAGAAGGACGGCAGCCTGCACGAGGTGAAGCCGGTGGACCTGCTGGCCGGCCTGCTGGTGAAGCTGCAGAAGCGCCACGGCTTCGACCCGGCGGCGCTCGACGACGTCGTCATGGGCGTGGTCTCGCCGGTCGGCGAGCAGGGCTCGGTGATCGCCAAGACCGCGGCGCTCAAGGCCGGCTGGGACGTGAAGGTCGCCGGCGTGCAGATCAACCGCTTCTGCGCCTCGGGGCTCGAGGCGGTGAACATCGCCGCGCAGAAGGTGGCAAGCGGTTGGGAAGACCTGGTCGTGGCCGGCGGGGTCGAGAGCATGTCGCGGGTGCCGATCGGCTCCGACGGCGGCGCCTGGTCGCAGGACCCGGCGACCAACATCGCCATCGGCTTCGTGCCGCAGGGCATCGGCGCCGACCTGATCGCCACGCTCGCCGGCTGGGGTCGCGAGGACGTCGACCGCTTCGCGCTCACCTCGCAGCAGCGGGCGGCCGCGGCGCAGGCCGCAGGCCATTTCGATCGTTCGGTACTGCCTGTGGACGACGAGATCGGCCTGGCCCTCCTCGAGCGCGACGAGTTCATCAAGCCGCGGACGACGCTCGAAGGCCTGGGCTCGCTCAAGGTCGCCTTCGCCGAGCTCGGCGCGATGGGCTTCGATGCCGTCGCCCTGGCCCGCTACCCGCAGGTCGAGCGGATCGAGCACGTGCACACTGCCGGCAACTCCTCGGGCATCGTCGATGGCGCCGCGGCGGTGCTGATCGGCAGCGAGGCGAAGGGCCGCGAGCTCGGCCTCGTGCCGCGCGGCCGCGTCGTCGCCACCGCGCTCTCGGGCGCCGACCCGACGATCATGCTCACCGGGCCGATGCCGGCGACCAGGAAGGCGCTCGCCAAGGCCGGCCTGACGGTCGACGACATCGACCTGTTCGAGGTCAACGAGGCTTTCGCCGCGGTGCCGATGCGCTTCATGCGCGAGATGGGCGTGCCGCACGAGAAGGTCAACGTCAACGGCGGGGCGATCGCCCTCGGCCACCCGCTCGGCGCCACCGGCGCGATGCTGGTCGGTACGCTCCTCGACGAGCTCGAGCGGCGGCAATTGAAGCGCGGCCTGGTAACGCTCTGCGTCGGCGGCGGCATGGGCATCGCGACGATCGTCGAACGGCTCTAGGCGAGGTCCGATGAACACCATCCGCTACGAGATCGATGCCGACGGCATCGCCACGCTCACCTTCGACGCGCCCGACTCTGCCGTCAACACCATGACGGTCGAATGGCAGGCCGACCTGGCCGAGGCGGCCGCGCAGCTCGGCCGCGACAAGGAGAAGATCAAAGGCGTGCTGCTGGCCTCGGCCAAGACGACCTTCTTCGCCGGCGCGGCGCTGAAGACCGTGATGACCTTGACCGACGCCGACGCCGCATCCGGCTTCGCCCGGGTCGAGGCGATGAAGGCGAGCTTTCGCGCCATCGAGACGCTCGGCCGGCCGGTGGTGGCGCTGCTCAACGGCGCGGCGCTCGGCGGCGGCTGGGAAGTGGCCCTGATCGGCCATGCCCGCTTCGCCCTCGACGATCCGAAGATCCGCTTTGGCACGCCCGAGGTGACGCTCGGGCTGATCCCGGGCGCGACCGGCATCACCAAGACCGTCCGCAAGCTCGGCCTGGTGGCGGCCCAGCCCTACCTGCTCGAGGGCAAGCTGTTCGGCCCGCGCGAGGCGGTCGAGCTCGGCTGGATCGAGGGCCTGGCCGGAAGCGCCGCCGAGATGCGCGCCGCCGCGCTCGCCTGGATCGCAGCGCATCCGGAGGCGAAGCAGCCGTGGGAAGCGCGCGACTACCGGCTGCCGGGCGGCACGCCGTCGACGCCGAAGATCGCCTCCGGGCTCGCGGTCGCGCCGGCGATGCTGCTGCTGAAGACGCGTCATCTTTACCCGGCGGCCGAGGCCATCCTCGAGACCATGGTCGAGGGCGCGCTCGTCGACTACGACACCGCTACCCGGATCGAGAGCAGGAAGCTCGCCAAGGTCATGGTCTCGCAGACGGCGAAGAACATGATCCAGGCGTTCTTCTTCGACCTGAATGCGATCAAGTCCGGCAAGTCGCGGCCGGCGGGCTTCCCGGCTTGGAAACCGCGCAAGGTGGGCGTGCTCGGCGCCGGCATGATGGGTGCGGGCATCGCCCATGCCAACGCGGCCCGCGGCATCGCGGTGGTCCTGAAGGACGTCTCGGCGGAAAGGGTCCAGGCGGGGCTTGCGGCAGTGAAGAAGGTCACCGGCTCGCAGGTCGCCAAGGGAAGGATGGATCCGCTCGCCGAAGCGAAGCTGCTCGGGTTGATCACGCCCACGGCCGATGTCGGCGCGCTCGACGGCTGCGAGCTCATCATCGAGGCGGTGTTTGAGAACCGGGCGCTGAAGGCCGAGGTGACGCGCGAGGCCGAGCCGCTGCTCGCCCCGAACGGCGTGTTCGCGAGCAACACCTCGACCTTGCCGATCAGCGGCCTGGCCACGGCCAGCCGCGCGCCGGAGCGCTTCGTCGGCCTGCACTTCTTCTCGCCGGTGCACCGGATGCAGCTGGTCGAGATCATCCGCGGCAAGGAAACGAGCGAGGAGACGATCGCCCGCGCCTACGACTACGTGATGGCGATCGGCAAGACGCCGATCGTCGTCAACGATTCGCGCGGCTTCTTCACCAGCCGGGTGTTCGGCACGTTCGTGATGGAGGGCGCGACGATGCTGGCCGAAGGCGTGCCGGCGCCGCTGATCGAGCACGCGGCGCTGGCCGTGGGCATGCCGGTCGGGCCGCTGGCGGTGATCGACGAGACCTCGCTCTCACTTTCGGTCCATGTCATGGACCAGACCCGCGCCGATCTCGCGGCCGAGGGACGCAGCCACCGGCTTTCGGCCGGGGAGGAACTGATCGAGCGCATGGTCAAGGAGCTCAAGCGCCCCGGCCGCGCCGGCGGCGGCGGCTTCTACGACTATCCGCAAGGCGAAGCGAAGCGCCTTTGGCCGGAATTGAAGAAGCGGTTCGAGACGGCGGCGGGCGCGAATGCGGACATCCACATGCTCGGCCGGCGCTTCCTCTACCGGCAGGCGATCGAAACCGCGAGGTGCCTCGCCGAGGGCGTGCTGACCAGCACGCACGAGGCGAACGTCGGCTCGATCTTCGGCATCGGCTTTCCGGCCTGGACGGGCGGCGCGATTCAGTTCATCGCCTCCGAGGGCCGCGAGCACTTCATCGCCCGGGCCCACGACCTCGCGGCGCGTTACGGCGAGCGCTTCACGCTCTCGCCGGCGGTGCAGGCGGCGTTGCCCTAGGGCCTGTTGACAGGCCCTGGCGCGACCTCACTTGGTCGTCAGGATCCACTGCACGAGCTGCTTGGCCTCGGCTTCGGTGACCTGCGGGTTCGCCGGCATCGGCACAGCGCCCCAGACGCCCGAGCCGCCCTTCATCACCTTCTGTGACAGCTTGGCAACGGCGTCGGGCTGGCCGGCGTACTTGGCGGCCACGTCCTTGTAGGCCGGGCCGATCACCTTGGTGGCGACGGCGTGGCAGGCCATGCAGTTCTTCTTCTGCGCCAGCTCGGGATTGGCCCACGCGGGGGCGGCGGCCATGCAGGCGATCACGATAGTGACGAGAGCGTTGCGTTTCATGCGATTCCTCGGGGCCGAACGACAATCCGCTCGGATACCATCAGCATAACGGCGACGCGGTTCGCGCGTTGACCGGGCGCGGTTGCCGCCGGGCACACGCCCCTCGGGAGAAACTCATGCTGTTCGTCCTCGTCGGCCTGGTGCTGATCGGCCTCAACCTCGCCGATGTCGGCCCGTTCGGCCGCTGGAACTGGGAGTTCTTCGGCGACCTCTGGAAGTTCTGCGTGCCGTTCGTGCTCGCGATCTTCTGGTGGGTCTATTCCGACAAGTCGGGCCTCAACAAGCGCCGCGAGATGCAGCGCATGGAAGACAAGAAGAAAGCCCGCCGCCAGGAGAACCTCGAGGCGCTCGGCATGGACGCGCGGGCCCGGAAGAGGGCGCAGAAGCAGCAGCCACGCTAGAAAGGCCCCGGGGGCGGGCCGGGCTCGTGACCGGCCGCCGCCTCAATCGCCGTCGAGCACGGCGCCGCGGCTGGCGGTCGACGCGTTCTTCGCGAACTTCGCCAGCACGCCGCGGGTGTAGCGCGGCTTGGGCGCCACCCAGCGGGCGCGTCGGCGCTCGATCTCGGCATCGTCGACGTTGAGCTGCACCAGCAGCTTGTGCGCGTCGATGGTGATCGAGTCGCCTTCTTCCACCAGGGCGATCGTTCCGCCGGCATGGGCCTCGGGGGCGACATGGCCGACCACCATGCCCCAGGTGCCGCCGGAAAAGCGTCCGTCGGTGATCAGGCCGACGGTCTCGCCGAGGCCCTGGCCGATCAGGGCGCCGGTCGGCGCGAGCATCTCCGGCATGCCCGGGGCGCCCTTGGGGCCGAGGTAGCGCAGCACCATCACGTCGCCGGCGACGATGCGCTGGTCGAGGATCGCGGTCATCGCCGACTGCTCGTCGTCGAACACCCGCGCCGGGCCGGTGATGGCCGGGTTCTTCAGGCCGGTGATCTTCGCCACCGCGCCCTCGGGCGAGAGGTTGCCCTTGAGGATGGCGAGGTGGCCCTCGACATACATCGGGTTGCCGATCGGCCGGATCACGTCCTGGTCGGCGCGCGGCACTGCCGGGATCTCGGCCAGCGTCTCGGCGATCGTCTTGCCGGTGATCGTCATGCAGTCGCCGTGCAGCAGCCCCGCCTCGAGCAGCATCTTCATCACCTGCGGGATGCCGCCGGCGCGGTGCAGGTCGACCGCCATGTAGCGCCCCGAGGGCTTGAGGTCGCAGAGCACCGGCACCTTCTTCCTCATGCGCTCGAAGTCGTCGATCGTCCATTCGACGCCCGCCGTGTGGGCGATCGCCAGGAAATGCAGCACCGCGTTGGTCGAGCCGCCGGTGGCCATGACGACGGCGATGGCGTTCTCGATGCTCTTCTTGGTGACGATGTCGCGCGGCTTGAGGTTCTGCCGCACCGCTTCGACCAGCACCTTCGCGGAGGCCTTGGCACTGGCGACGATCTCGTCGTGGACGTTGGCCATGGTGCTCGAGCCGAGCAGGCTCATGCCGAGCGCCTCGATCGCCGAGCTCATGGTGTTGGCGGTGTACATGCCGCCGCACGAGCCCGAGCCGGGGATCGCCCGGCGTTCGATCTCGCCCAGGTCGTGCTCGCTCAGGGTGCCGGCGGTGAACTGGCCGACTGCCTCGAAGACGCTGACGATGTTCAGGTCCTTGCCCTGGTAGCGGCCGGGGAGGATGGTGCCGCCGTAGACGTAGATCGCCGGCACGTTGGCCCGCAGGATCCCCATCATGCCGCCGGGCATGTTCTTGTCGCAGCCGCCGATCACGAGCACGCCGTCCATCCATTGCCCGCCGACGCAGGTCTCGATGCAGTCGGCGATGACCTCGCGCGACGCCAGGCTGTACTTCATGCCCTCGGTTCCCATCGCCATGCCGTCGCTGATGGTGGGCGTGCCGAAGATCTGCGCGTTGCCGCCGGCTTCCTCGATACCGATGACGGCCGCGTCCGCCAGCTTCTGCAGGCCGGAGTTGCAGGGCGTGATGGTCGAGTGGCCGTTGGCGACGCCGATCATCGGCTTGGCGAAGTCGCCGCCCTCGTAGCCCATGGCGTAGAACATGGAGCGGTTCGGCGCGCGCGCCACGCCCTCGGTGATGTTGCGGGAACGGCGGTTGATCGGCATGGGAATCTCGGTCGTTTGGCGGAGCGAAAGGTCTGATGGTAGCGCCGACATCCTTCGCCGGCCCTCGGAACGGCACCGCGCCTCGATATCATCTCCGCATGCTCGTGCACCCCCAGTTCGACCCGATCGCGCTCGACCTCTCGAAGATCGGCCTGCCGATCGCGATCCACTGGTACGGCCTGACCTACCTGGTCGGTTTCGCCCTGTTCCTGTTCCTCGCGGTGCGCCGCTCCCGCCTGCCGCAGTACGCTGCCACCGGCTGGACCCGCCGCGACATCGAGGACCTGCTGTTCTACGGCGTCATGGGCACCGTGATCGGCGGCCGGATCGGCTACGTGCTGTTCTACAAGCCCGGCTACTACGCCGCGAATCCGCTCGAGGTCTTCGCGGTGTGGAAAGGCGGCATGTCGTTCCACGGCGGCCTGCTCGGGGTGATGGCGGCGCTGGCCCTGTTCTCGTACACCCGCAAGCGCCCGTTCCTCGAGGTCACCGACCTGGTGGCGCCCTGCGTGCCGACCGGCTTCGCCGCCGGGCGGATCGGCAACTTCATCAACGGCGAGCTGTGGGGTCGGTTCTCGAGCGCCGACCTGCCCTGGGGGATGGTGTTTCCGCAGTCGGGCTCGCCGCTGCCCCGGCATCCGTCGCAGCTCTATCAGTTCGCGCTCGAGGGCATGCTGCTGTTCGTCCTGCTCTGGATCTACGGCAAGAAGCCGCGCGGGCTCGGCCAGGTGTCGGGCGCATTTCTCGCCGGCTACGGCATCCTCCGCTTCATCGCCGAGTTCTTCCGCGAGCCCGACAGCTTCCTCGGCCTGCTTGCGCTCGGCATGAGCATGGGACAGTGGCTGTGCGTGCCGATGATCGTCGCCGGCATTGCCCTGTGGGCCTGGGGCCGCGGGCGGGCGCCGGGCGATGCGTCCGGGCTGCCGCTCGCACCGCGGCAGGCCTGACGGGGAGTCGAGCGCATGCGCCAGGTCTTCCTCGACACCGAAACCACCGGCCTCAGCCCGGAATCGGGCGACCGGGTGATCGAGATCGGCTGCGTCGAGCTCGTCAACCGGCGCCTCACCGGCCGCAACCTCCACTTCTATCTGAATCCGGAGCGGCGCAGCCATCAGGACGCGATCGCGGTGCACGGCCTGTCGGAAGAGTTCCTCGCCGACAAGCCGCTGTTCGCACAGATCGCGGACGAGCTGCTTGAGTACCTGAAGGACGCCGAGATCGTCATCCACAACGCCGCGTTCGACGTCGGCTTCCTCGACGCCGAACTGCGCCGGCTGGAGCGGCCGGCGTTTCCCAGCCATGTCGGCCGGATCGTCGACAGCCTGTCGATGGCGCGGGAAAGCTTCCCGGGCAAGTCGAACTCGCTCGACGCCCTGTGCAAGCGCTTCGAAGTCAACAACGCGATGCGCGAGCTGCACGGCGCGCTGCTCGATGCCGGCCTGCTGGCCGAGGTCTACCTGCGCATGACGCGCGGCCAGAATTCGCTCGTCATCGACGCCGCCGACGTGCTTGCCGCCGACCTGGCGGCGCGGCCGATCGATTTCAGCGTCCTGGAGCTGATCGTCGTTGTCGCCGACGAGGCGGAAACCGTGGCGCACGAGGCCGTGCTCGCCGAGATCGACAAGGCCAGCCGCGGCCACGCGGTGTGGCGGCCGGCGCCGCCGACCACGCGGGCCCCCGCTGACGCCATGGCACAATGACGCCCTCTCGAAGCGGCCGATTCGGCGCCGCGCGGGGCGGTTAGCTCAGGGGTAGAGCACGACATTCACACTGTCGGGGTCGGGGGTTCGAAACCCTCACCGCCCACCAATCCATCCGGTCGAATTCCCAGTCGGGCGGCGCCGTTGAAGGTCGCCACCTGGAACATCAACGGCGTCCTCCGCCGCTTGCCCTTGCTGCTGGACTGGCTCGCCCGGGCGCAGCCCGACGTCGTCGCACTGCAGGAAACGAAGGCGACCGATGCCGAGTTTCCGACCAGCGAGCTCGCCGCCGCCGGCTATGGCGCCGTCACCGTCGGCCAGCGGCCCTGGAACGGGGTGGCGCTCCTGGCCCGCGGCGCCGAGCCGATCGTGGTGCGCCGGGCGCTGCCCGGCGATGCAGCCGACACCCAGGCGCGCTACCTCGAGGCGGCGATCGGCGGCGTTCTCTTCGCCTCGATCTACCTGCCGAACGGCAATCCCCAGCCCGGGCCGAAGTTCGCCTACAAGCTCGCCTGGTTCGAGCGGCTGATCGCGCATGCCGCGGAGCTCTACGCGGCGGGGCTGCCGGTGGTGCTCGCCGGCGATTTCAATGTCGTGCCGACCGACGCCGACATCTATGCGACGCGCTCCTACGACGACAACGCGCTGCTGCAGCCGGAGAGCCGCGCCGCCTTCC
>Ga0207676_10000327_pt1 | contig 40925 bp, 34 predicted proteins | sample KBSSwiS72_FD_184307 | JGI IMG/M metagenome (GOLD analysis project Ga0207676, IMG submission 184307) | Switchgrass rhizosphere microbial communities from Kellogg Biological Station, Michigan, USA - KBS Switchgrass S7-2 (SPAdes) (version 2) | ecosystem: Host-associated > Plants > Roots >...
GATCAAGAAGATGGTGGGGTTCGGCTCGCTGCCTCCTGCTCTCGCCGAGCCCGGGACACGGGTCTCGGTCGAGTGGAGCGTCGAGGGCGAGCGCGGCAAGGTGGCGGCGACCGTCGTGCCTCTGCCGTTCCTCGACCTCCCCCGCAAGCGCGCGTAGGCGAACCCCGCGGCCCACGAGGCCGAACCCGGTCTGGGATGATTCGACCACCCATGGGTTCCCGACGTGTACTCGTGCTGCTCGCCGTCACGGGCGGGGTCCTCGCCTTCGTGCTCGTGGCGACCGGGAGCTTGATCGCCGGGGCGCTCGCGGGGCTCTTGGTGTTCGGTGCCTGCCTGTTCGCGATCGGGGCTCGCGTGCCCGAGGACCCCGACCGTCGCCGGTTGCTCGTCACGATGGGCGGGCTCGGGCTCGCGGCGGTGACGCTCGGAACGGCGGCGGGTGCCCTCGTCCGCCGCCTCACGCGACCCGACCCTCGCCCGGCGCTCGAGGCGATGTCCTCCGACCTCGGCTCGGAGTACCTCGAGCTCGTGACCCGCTCCTACAACGCCGAACGCCTCGGCGACCTCCAGCTGCTGGTCACGCCCTACTCGAGCTCCAACTACCCGCAGGAGTCGCTCTCGCTCGCGCCCAACGACCCGCGCTCGAGCCACGCCGTCACCTGGATGTACGGGGAACGCGTCCCGATCGTCGTCTGGTCGCCGGGGCGCATCGAGCCCCAAGACCACGTCGAGCGTGTGACGCTTGCCGATCTCGCGTCCACGACCGCGCGGTTGATCGGGTTCGACGAGTTCCGGGCTGCCGATGGGGTGCCGCTCCCCGGGATCCCCTCGGTGACACCGCCGGTGCAGCCGGGCGTCGTCGTCACGCTCGTGATCGACGGCGGCGGATGGAACGTCCTGCGCCGCTGGCCCGACGCGTGGCCGAACCTCAAGCGCCTGATGCGCGAGGGCGCGACCTACCGCAACGCGATCTCGGGGTCGTTCCCCGCGGTCACGGCGGCGACCCACGCCACGATCGGCACCGGCGCCTTCCCCCGCACGCACGGGATCACCGGGCACAACGTCCGGCGCGGAGGAGGGCCCGTGAAGGCGTGGGGCGAGGCCGGCAACATCGACCCGTCCTTCCTGCTCGAACCCACCCTGGCCGACCGATGGACCGAGTCGACCGAGAACCGGGCGTGGGTCGGCGAGATCGGGTACCAGGTGTGGCACGTCGGGATGCTCGGCCGCGGCGGGCGCCCGATGGGCGATGCACCGGTCGGCGTGTACTGGGACGAGGACGGCGGCGGCGGCTGGCACCCCCACCACCCCGAGCTCTACCGCCTCCCCCGGACGACCCCGGGGCTCGAGCGCCTCGACGAGCTGAGCGCGGGGTTCGAGCCACCTGCGCCGTCGCCGTACGACCCCACCGGGAAGAAGGCGATGTGCTGCTTCCCGCCGGTGGTGCACTACCAGGGCGACCTGATCCGCGCGACGTTCGACTCCGAGCCGATCGGGCAGGACGAGGTCGCCGACCTCCTCTACCTGAACTTCAAGGCGCCCGATTACGCGGGGCACGTCTACAACATGGACGATCCACGCCAGGCCGAGGTGCTCGGCGCCGTCGACGACGAGATCGGCCGGCTCGCCGACCTGATCTCGGAACGGTTCGGGGACGGCCGGGGCGTGCTGATCGTGACCGCCGACCACGGCCAGTGCCCCGAGATCGACGCCAACGGCGGCGTGCGGATCGACCCGATCCAGCTCGAGGAGGATCTGAACGCGGAGTTCGGCACCAGCGTGTTCGGCCTGGTCCAGATGGTCGCGCCGTCCGAGGTGTACCTGAACCCGAAGGCCCTCACCGACTCGGGCCTGAGCGCCGAGGACGTCGCGGCGTTCCTGGCCGACTACCGCTACGGCGACAACATCGGACCGTACATCCGCCCGGCCGCGGTCCGACGGGACCGGCTGCACGAGCGCTCGTTCGCGGCGGTGCTTCCCGTCTCGTACATCGGCGAGCTCGCGAGCACGGACCTCGCGCGGTTCGGCGCGACCGCCTACGACGACGCCGATCCCGACGGGTTGCCCGTCGTCACCTGGTAGCTCACACGCCCGGTGATAGGGTTCGGCGCACGGCCACGCACGCGCCGCGCACGGGCGAGCCACCTACGAGCTGCCGAGGAAGGAGACGGAGGATCGCGATGCCACACCGTCTGTCGAAGAGCCTGCAGCGCATCAAGGAGATCGAGGCGCCGCTCGGACGCTTCTTCTACGAGAGCCGCTACGCCCACCGCGACCCGGCCGACCCCTCCGTGTGCGACTTCGTCGCCGGCAACCCCCAAGAGATGGCGCTCCCGGAGTTCGTCGAGTCGCTGCAGCGCTGGACCGTGCCGCAGGACAAGGACTGGTACGCGTACAAGTTCAACGAGCCGTACGCGCAGGAGGCCGCCGCGGCCGGACTCCGCGAACGACGGGGCGTGCCCTACGAGGCCGACGACATCCTGGTGACCGACGGCGCGTTCGCCGGCCTGAACCTGTGCATCCGAACGGTCACCGACCCCGGCGACGAGGTGATCTTCCTCACGCCCCCGTGGTTCTTCTACGAGGCGATCATCCTCGGCGGCGAGGCGAACCCCGTCCGGGTGCCCGTGAACTACGAGACGTGGGACCTCGACCTCGACGCGATCGAGGCGGCGATCACCGAACGCACCACGGCGATCATCGTGAACTCGCCGAACAACCCCAGCGGCAAGATCTACCCGTCCGAGACCCTTCGGGCGCTGGCCGACGTGCTCACCGCGGGCTCCGAACGCATCGGGCACCCGATCTACCTGATCTCGGACGAGGCGTACTCGCGGATCCTGTTCGACGATCGATCGTTCACCAGCCCGACCGAGTTCTACGCGAACTCGTTCCTGGTCTACACGTACGCCAAGCAGCTGCTCACGCCCGGTCAGCGGGTCGGCTACATCGCCCTGCCTCCCGAGATGCCCGACCGCCCCGAGATGCGCGAGGCGCTGATGCTCGGACAGCTCACCTTCGGAGGCCACGCGGCGCCGACCAACGTCCTGCAGCGCGCGATGGGCGACCTGGAGAGCATGAGCGTGGACATCAAGGCGCTGCAGCGACGCCGCGACCTGTTGGTGGAGGCGCTGCGTTCCTACGGCTACGACCTCCACTCCCCCGAGGGGACGTTCTACCTGCTCCCGACGAGCCCGATCCCGGACGACGTCGCCTTCGTCGAGCGGCTCGCGCAGGACCAGGTGTACGTGCTGCCCGGGGCCGTCGTCGAGATGCCGGGGCGCTTCCGCATCTCGGTCACGGGCAACGACGAGATGACGGAGCGGGCGCTCCCGATCTTCGAACGGGCGGCCAAGGCCTAGGTCCATCGGTGCCGGTCGAGCTCACCGAGAGCGACCGGGCGTTCCTGCGGGGCGAGCAGGGCGAGGCCGCTGCGCTCGCGATGCGGATCGTCGTCGAGATGGCCGGCGTGTCCGGCGCCGGTCGGCTGATCGACGTGGCCTCGGCGCACGTCGACGGGTGCCTGTACCACGGACACGCGGGACTCGAGTTCGCCGAACGCCTGGTGGCGGGCGGCGCGCGGGTGAGCGTGCCCACCACGCTGAACGTGGCCGCCCTCGACCTGCTGCACCCCGACCGCTACCAGGGCGATACGGGAACGGCCGCGAACGCTCGCCGGCAGATGGACGCCTACGTCACGATGGGCTGCCGGCCGACCTGGACGTGCGCGCCGTACCAGCTGCCCGAGCGGCCCGCGTTCGGGCAGCACGTCGCCTGGGCGGAGTCCAACGCGATCGTGTTCTGCAACTCGGTGCTCGGCGCCCGCACGGACCGCTACGGCGACTTCATCGACATCTGCGCCGCGGTGACGGGGCGCGTGCCGCTCGCCGGCCTGCATCGCGACGAGGACCGCCGGGCAACGCTCATGGTGCGCCTCGAGGGGATCTCGGAGCGGCTCCTCGCCTCGGACGCGCTTTATCCGGTGCTCGGCACGCTGGTCGGCCGCGAGGCTGGGAGCGCGGTCGCGGCGATCGTCGGCCTGCCCGCCGACGCGTCGGAGGACCGGATGAAGGCGCTCGGGGCCGCGGCCGCCTCGTCGGGTTCGGTGGCGATGGTGCACGCGGTCGGCGTCACGCCCGAGGCGCCGACCCTGGAGGCGGCCACCGGCGGCGCGACGGTCCCCGAGGTCGTCGTGACGACCGAACGCCTGCGCGCCGCACGAGACGACCTCGGCACCTCTGCGGACGGGCGGCTCGGGGCGGTGAGCGTCGGGACCCCGCACGCCTCGATCGCCGAGCTCGAACGCCTGCTCGAACTCCTGGGTTCTGGACGGCTTTCGGTCCCCCTGTACGTGAACGTCGGGCGCGGGCAGGTCGCCGAGGCCGAGGACCCAGGGCTCGTCGCGGCGCTCGGCTCGGCGGGCGTTCGGATCGTCTCGGACACCTGCACGTACATCTCGCCGGTGATGGACGAGGTCGACGGCCCCGTCATGACGGACTCCGGGAAATGGGCGTGGTACGCGCCCGCGAACCTCGGCGTCGAGGTCGTGATCGGGGGGCTCGAGGAGTGCGTTCGCTCGGCGATCGAGGGGCGTGTCGTCCGCGACGAGACGTTGTGGGCCGATGACTGAGAGCCGAACGCTCGTCGCCGGGACGGCCGAGGGACCGGCCCTCGTCCTGGACGAACCTCTCTCGCTCTGGGGCGGGCTCGACCCCGGGACCGGCGAGATCGTCGAGGTGCGCCACCCGCAACGCGGCGCGAACGTAGCCGGCCGGGTCCTCGTCATGCCCTCGGGCCGCGGCTCGAGCTCGTCCTCGAGCGTGCTGGCGGAGGCGATCCGAGCCGGCACGGCGCCCGCTGCGATCGTCCTCGGCGAGGTCGACCCGATCCTGCCCCTGGGCGCGATCGTCGCACGCGAGCTCTACGGGACGGTCGTGCCGATCGTGGTGGTGACGAACGAGACCATCCGGTCCGGCGAGGTCGTCAAGGTGCGCGCCGCTCCCGGCGGCGTCGAGATCGAGACCTGAGCACTCCTTCTCCAGGCCGCCTCGACGTCCGGCTACGCGATCGAGTCCAGCACCGTGTGGAGGGGTCCGGCTCGAGCTGCAACCTCTCGGACCAGCCCATCCTCTCGAGAGAGGAACTTTGTGGCCCGATCGATCCAGTGTTGCCCGCGGTCAGACGTCGAAGACCGCAACCTCACAGCCGTTGCCGAAGTGCTCGGCAAGGCGAGAGAAGTCGACGACGACCACGTCCTCGCCGCCGCCGCAGACGTAGCTGTCCCGCCCAGGTCCGCCGACCAGCACGTCGTCATCAGGTCCGCCCACCAACCGATCATCCCCGGCCCATCCGCGCAGGATGTCGTTGCCTTCTTCTCCGCGGATGCGGTCAGACGCGGAGGTTCCGCGGATGCGGTCGGCGTTGGCGGTGCCGTCGATCTTGTTCAATCGGCCGGCGATCGCCGGGGTGGCCAACACGAGCGAGAACACGAGCGAGACGAGCAGGAGCACTGTGACCAAGCCGGCGGACGCGGACCACCGCCGATCGCGCAGGGCGCCCTTGGCGCTGTCCGACGCCGCAACGGTTTGCTCGGTCGCTTGGTGCTCGGCCACTCGTTGGAAATACCCCCACGCCGCGTTCTCACGCAGTGAATCACATTGCCCGCGACACCCCATGTCCTCGGCCACATCCTTGATGGCGACGCACCTCTCGTCGGTCACTTCTTCGACCTCGCAAAGATCCACGGTGACATCGGTGTCCTCCGGAGCCGCGACACGAGTTCGCAAGCGGTCCTCGTCTTCCTCTGTGATGCCTCCCCCAGGCGACAACGTAGGGACGCGCCTCAGAGCTTTCGATACGTTCGATGACTGCCATGCCGTCGATCCTGGCACGGAAGGGTTTGCTTGCAGTCCGCCGAACAGGAGAAGGCCGCTGACCGGTCAGTCGCTCCTCTCGTTGCTAGCGGGTGCAGGATGTGCGTGTCTAGCAGGACAAACGTGCAGGTTCGTGGAGGTGGGGGGAATCGAACCCCCGTCCCCGGGCGACCATTCAGGGCTTCTCCGGGCGCAGCCGGTGGGAAGATCTCGCCTCGAGGCTCCCACCGGCGGAGGACCTCTCGGCCAGCCCGGGTTCGATGTCCGGCGGTGGCCCCCGGGCGGAGCCGCTGCCGTGAGCCTGCTCACGACGCCCATCCTCCCGTCGCAGGCGACCGAGAGGGGACGGCTACCTAGCTACCTAGGCAGCGAGCGCGTAATCGTTATCGGCGCTTGTATTGGTCCCGGCTTTTAACGAGGCATCCGGGGACCTCGGCCCGCTTCCCCTGAACGGTTCTCGTCCAGGTCGAAGCCAGTGCACCCCCATATGTGGTTGTCCGACCAGTATACGGGTCGCCTTCCATCGCCTAGCGCCGCCGACCGGACTCCCGGTCCATCTCGCGCTTGTGTTCGCGCTCGGCGATCGCCTGGCGCTTCTCGAACTGCCGTTTGCCCCGCGCGAGCCCGAGCTCGACCTTGGCCAGCCCATGCGCGAAGTACACGCGGAGCGGGATGAGCGCGAGACCTTTCTCGGCCGTCGTGCCGATCAGACGCTCGATCTCTTTGCGGTGGAGCAGCAGCTTACGGGGCCGGATCGGCTCCCACCGGGCCTTGTCCATCGCCTGCTCGTAGGGCGGGATGTGCATGCCCTCGAGCCAGATCTCGTGGCCTCGGACCCGCGCGTAGGCCTCGGCGAGCGACCCGCGGCCGCCGCGGAGCGACTTGACCTCGGCGCCGGTGAGCACGATCCCGGTCTCGTAACGCTCGAGGATCTCGTAGTCGTGCCGCGCCCGGCGGTTGGAGACGACGGTCTTCTGCCCCTCGGCGTCGCCCTTCGGGCTCATGCGGGGAGGTTAGACGTCGAGGAAGCGGCGCATCCCGACGAGGCCGGCGATCAGCGCGACGACCGCCCCCGCGACGAGCAGGATCGGGATGATCGCGATCAGGTCCTTGTTGACCACCCAGGGGATGAACTGGACCGACTCGTTGAGCGGCTCGATGAAGGCGACCTTGATGGCGAACAGGAACAGGATCGCCGCGAGCGCCCCGATGAGACTCTCGAACAGCCCCTCGACCAGGAACGGGAGCCGGATCCGCCAGTTGGTGGCCCCCACGAGCTTCATGATCCCGATCTCCTTGCGGCGCGCGAACAGGCCCATCCGGACGGTGTTCGCGATCAGGATCGACGCCGACACCAGCATCACGAACGCGACGAGCAGCACGCCGACCCGGAACACCCGGGTGACCGCGAACAGCCGGTCCAGGAACGCGCTCTGGTCGACGATCTGGTCGATCCCGGGCTGCCCCTGGAGCACCGCGGCGACCTGCGAGTACTTCTCGGGGTCTTCCATCTTCACCCGCAGGGACGCGGGGAGCGCGTCGCAATCGACGTTGTTGACCAACGCCTCCTGCTCGGCGAACAGCGTCCGGAACCGATCGCAGGCCTCCTGCTTGTCTTCGTAGTCGACGTTCGCGACGACCGGGAGGTCGGTGAGCGTCTTGGTGAGGGAGCTCACGGTGGCCGGGTTCACCGGGTCGGTGAGGTACACCGCGACCTCGACGTTGCCGGTGGTCGCCTCGATCATCAGGCTCACCTGCCGCGAGATCAGCAATGAGAGCCCGAACAGGAACAGCGCGATGAAGGTGGTCGAGATCGCGGCGAACGCCACGAGTCCGTTCCGCCGCAGACCCGAGGTGGTCTCGCGGAACAGGTACTCGAGCCGTGCCACTAGCTGTACACCCCGCGGGCCTGGTCGCGGATGACCCTGCCCTTGTCGAGCTCGATCACGCGGCGGCGCATCGCGTCGACGATCGCCTGGTCGTGGGTCGCCATCACGACGGTCGTTCCGATGCGGTTCACCTTGTCGAGCAGACGCATGATCTCGACCGAGGTCGAGGGGTCGAGGTTGCCCGTCGGCTCGTCGGCCAGGAGGACCAGCGGACGGTTGACGCATGCCCGCGCGATCGAGACGCGCTGCTGCTCGCCGCCGGAGAGCTCGTCGGGGAAGTTGTTGAGCTTGTCGCCGAGCCCCACCAGCTCGAGGATCTCGGGGACGCGCTGGTCGATCACGTGCTTGGGCTTGCCGATCACCTCGAGCGCGAACGCGACGTTCTCGAACACTGTCTTGTCCTGCAGGAGCTTGAAGTCCTGGAAGACGGTCCCGATGTTGCGCCGGAGGTGCGGCACCTTCCAGGTCGTGAGCTTCGCCAGGTTCTTGCCGGCGACGTAGATGTCGCCCTTGGTGGCCTCCTCCTCCTTGAGCAGGAGGCGGATGAACGTGCTCTTGCCCGAGCCCGATTGCCCGACGATGAAGACGAACTCGCTCTTCTCGACCTCGACGGTGACGTCTTCGAGCGCCGTGGTCCCGTTGCGGTACACCTTCGTGACGTGCTGAAGACTGATCATGGCGAGGTCCTTGGGTTGATCCGGGGGGCCGAACCGGCGCGAAGTCTAACAGACCCCCTGCGGAACAGGAACGAAGCGGCCTCGGTAGCCTGAACCGATGGAGACGGCGACGCGCGCGCAGCGTGACCCGATGCGCGCCGACGAGCCTCCCCCACCGTCGACCGCTCGCCGGGTGCTCGACGCCGCGGCCGGGCCCGCCCTCATCGTGGTGTCGGTGCTGATCGCCTTGCGGGGCTTCGCGTTCCTGCCGAACCTGTCGGACCAGCATCCCGACATCCTGAGCTTCTGGCTCCCCCGCTCGTGCATGCTCGGACGGGCGATCGCGGACGGTCACGTGCCGCTGTGGAACCCGTTCGAGATGTCCGGGACCTGGTTCGCTGCGGACCCGCAGAGCGGGTGGCTCTCGCTGCCCACGATGGCCTCGTCGTGGCTGTTCGGATGCGGCGGCGGGCTCCGGGCGCTGATCGTCCTGAACCCCATCCTCGCCGGCCTGGGGCTGTTCTGGTTCCTGCGGAAGGAGGGGCTCGGGCGGATCGCGGCCACCGCCGGCGGGCTCTCGCTCGCGATGGCGGTCTCCGCCTCGATCCTGGCGATCAGCCTCCCGTTCGCCGGCACGCTCGCGTGGACGCCGTTCCTGCTGACGGGGGCGTCCGGGTACTTCGGCCGAACAGGGTGGAGGCGGCTCGCGTGGCTCGCGCTGGCGGCGTTCGCGTGGGGTCAGGTCGCGACCGCGCACCTGTCCCACGGCCTGGTGATGGCCACGGTCCTGGTCGTCGCGTACGTGATCGCCCGCTCGATCCGCGAGGTGCGTCGCGATGCGCTCCACGTCGTCGCGGCCGTCGGGTACTCGCTCGCGTTCCTGCTGTTCCTGCCGCTCGCGAACCTCGCGATCGTGGTCCCGCACTTCGCGGTCCTGGCGAGGTCGAGCCTGTCCGACGGGTACGGTGCGATCGTTGGGACGGTCGCGAGTTCGTCCGCGACGGCCGAGGACGTCCCGATCCCGTCGACCGGCATGTGGGGCGCCTGGCCGCTCGCGCTCGCCTCGACGCCCGGCGGCTACCTGGGCGCGACCATGCTGCTGTTCGTGCCGTTCGCGCTGCGCGATGCGGCGCGACGGTACCTGGTCGTCGCGCTCGGTGCGGTGGCGGTGTTGGCGTACCTGTTGACGAACACCGTCCTCGTCGGTGCGGGCTGGTTCCGCTCGCTCGCGCTCTCGCTGCCCTTCGGCGACGTCTACCTGCACAACCCGAGCCGCCTGCGCTACCTCGCGTACCTGATCGTGCCGGCGCTGGGGGCGGTGGGGATCCAATGGTTCCTGGACCATCGACCGGGTTTCGGGGAGGCGATGCGCTGGATCGGCGCGGGGCTCGTCGTGTTCCTCGTCTTCCCGCTGGTCATGGGCGCCCGGCCCGGGCGGCTCGTGATCTTCGCGGTGGCCTCGATCGCCGTGGTCGGTGTGGTGTGGGCGTTCGCGCGCGGCCGGCGGTGGGCGCCGGTCGCGCTCTGCGCGATCCTGGCCGCCGAGCTCCTGGCCGGCGCGATATGGTCGTCCATGTACCACGGCGGCACCGTCTACCTCGGCCTGGAGACCGGGAGCCACGCCGCGCTGGTCGCCGCGCCGCTCCGCTGGCCCGACGTCGACGTCCACGAGTACCTCTCCCCCGGGCCGATCGCCCGAACGCTCCAGCGGTCGGGACTCTCCGACGGCCGCTACCTCGCCTGGATCCGCCCCGACGCGTACTTCAACAAGGGCTACCTGTTCACCCGGAAGGAGTCGGACTGGCCCGCACTGCTGATCGGTCGCTCGGTCCTGTTCCAGATCCCGGACACGCTCGGCTACTCACCCGTCCAGCTCCCCGGCTACTGGGCGTACGTGCACACCACGAACAAGCTCCCGCTCTACTACAACGCCGCGGCGATCCAGGTGCCGACGCTCACCGACCTCCGGCTCCTGGGCGCTCGCTACCTGATCGTGCCGCAAGGGATCTCCGCACCCTTGCCCCCGGGCGTGTCGGGTCGCACCGTCGAGACCGAGGGCGGCTACCGGCTCGTCGAGATCGACGACGCCGAGCCGCGCGCCTCCGTGGTCCCGACATGGACGGTGGTGAACGGCGACCGGGCCGCGCTCGGCGCCGTCCTCGAGCCGGGGTTCGATCCGGCGGCGCTGGCGGTGCTCGAGACCGACCCTGGCTCGACCCCGAGCGCGACCGGCGCTGCAGGGATCGCCGACTATCGCGAGGCGGCGCCGGAGGACGTTCGGATCGTGGCGGAGGCTTCGGCCCCGTCGATCCTGGTCGTCCGCAATGCGTGGGACGAGGGCTGGTCGGCCACGGTCGACGGACGGTCGGTGCCCGTTCTCCGCACCGACCGGTTTCTCCAAGGGGTCGCGCTCCCGGCAGGCCGCCACGACGTCCGGCTCACGTACCGGGAGCCGGCGATCGGGACTGGGCTCGCGCTGTCAGCGATCGCCTGGCTCGGGTTCCTCGTCGCGTTGCTCGTCATCGCGCTGCGGACCCGGCGTGCCCGAAATCAGACGGGCAAGCAGATCCCCGCCCAGGACGATGGATCCGTGAAGACCGTCAGCGCCGGGAGCTGAACCAGCGCCGACCCGGGATCGCGATCACCATACCGAGACCGGCTCCCGCCCGCCCGTTCGGCCTGTCGTCGATGGTGATGGTTGCGACGTCCGTCGACGAGGCGCAGCTCGCCGAGACCGAGATCCCGTACGTACCCGCCTCGTCGATGGTCAGATGGTTGAAGGTGACGATCCCCTGCCCGGTCCACGAAGCCGATGTCTCGCCGCCGCTGAAGCTCCCGCCTTGAAGCGAAAGCTGGATCTCGAGCGGTCCGTTGCTCGAACCTCCTTCAAGGACTTCGACCTTGATCTGCACGTTGAATTGGTGCCCGGCTTCCTGGCTCGTTGGCGGGCGGGTGTGGAACGAGAGCGCATAGTTCGGGCACGTCGACGGCGGTGGCGACGCCTCTTCCACCGTGAGGATCGCGTTGTCGCTGTCGCCGGAGTAGAAACCGGTCACTGTGTGCGCTCCAGGTTGGTCCGCGGAGCACGCGTGGCCGTTGCACGACCCGTTCGGGGCGATGGAGAAGGTCGTGTGGGGGGTGACGTCACCCATCGAAGCGCCGTTGGAATCGAACGCCTCGGCGGAATATGCCTGCGAGTCCCCGCTTTGGATCGTGGCGTTCGCGGGTGAGATCACGATGTGGTCGAAGGCCGGCTCGACGCCGCCGCCGGTATCGATCGTCCAGGCGAACGACGCCGTGCCGGTGTTCCCAGAAGCGTCGGTCATCGAGACCGAGAAGGCGTGCGGCCCCTGGGACAAGTTCGAGTAGCTGATCGATCCGCTTACGGCGGCCCTGTTCGGCCCCGCCGCGCCACTCCCCCCGCACGGCTCGCTGTCACCGTCGAGCTTGCACACGAACCCGCGTCCCTCCTCATCCGACGTGAACGAGAAATGCGCGTTCCGTGAGTCGCTCGGGTTGTCCGGCGCGTCCTTGATCCTCACGTTCGGCGGACGGTGGTCCTCGGTCGATCTCACATGGATCACCTTGCTGCTCGAATCATGCTCGCCATCCGGGTCGGACACCCTCAGCGTCACGGTGTAGTCGCCGGGATCCCGGAACGTGTGCGTGGGATCGTGTCCGCCAGACCGGGTTGAACCGTCACCGAAGCTCCAATGCAGCGAGACGGGATCACCGTCTGGATCGCGCGACGCATCCTTGAACCGCACCCGCAACGGAGCGGGGCCGACCTGTGGGGAGGCCGCGAAGCCCGCCTGCGGCGGCTGGTTGAGCTTCGGTGGCGGTGGCGGTCCATCGCCGGTCGTCCCGCCCTCACCAGCACCGCCACCCGTGTTGGAGGTCGGCGGCGTCGAACCCTGATCCCCCTCGCCCGATCCATTCTGATGTCCGGTCGGCCCCGCGGGCTGTTCGCCGTCCTCCTCTTCACACGCCGGCGCGTCATCAGTCTGACACCGGTTGAAGCTGAGCCAATCGCTGTCCATGAGTCCCCGAGGTATGTCTTGGATCGGCCCCACGATGCCGCCAGTTCCTACGATCACCATCTTGCCGGCGGGAACATCCACGGACGTGGTCGCTCCACTCGCGGTCACCACCCCGCTCACCACCGCGATCGTGGTGGATCCATCGCTCACCAGCAGCGCGTACTCGGTGCCTTTGACCGATGCGGTCGTCGTTGGCGTCTCGGTCTCGAAGCGGCTCTGGGCGTCGGTGAGCTCCGCCACGCGATGATAGGAGTTGCCATCGGCCTGACTGCTGTCGATCACCTTCGAAGCTGCCTCGTTACCCAAGATCTCGAGCGTCACGAGCGTGAACGACGTATCGAAGTCGAGACGCGTGAGGCTGCCGTCGAAGTATTCGATCGATGCTCGCCCATCGGGACCGGTTCGGACGGTATCGCCTTCGCGGAGCGACGTGCCATCTTCTCCCGTCTCGAATGCGCCGCTGCCTGTCTGCACGGCAACCTGCCCGCCAAGCAAGCGAAGCGTCGCGAACTGTTTGGCGGAGGCGGTTCCGCCTGAGAAGACGAGGACGGCACCGACCAAGAGCAGCGCCAGCACGAAGACTGCGGTGATCGAGATCTCGAGGCCACGCTTGGTCTTCTCGGACAAGGCCCAGCCCCTCCCGCGGATGGGAAGATTCTCCCGGCTCCATATCCCGGCAGCAAGCCTACTCGACGTGTTGTTCGCCATACGTCGAACGGTTGCAGACCAACGACCTAGGCCGAAGGACCACACTCGCCGCTTACCGCTACGAACCCCCGCCGGACTCCGCCCGACGGCGTAGTTCGGCCTCGACCAGCTCCTCGAGGTCGCCGTCGAGGACGCGGTCGACGTCGCCGATCTCGACGTTCGTCCGGTGGTCCTTCACGAGCCGGTACGGCGCGAGCACGTAGGAGCGGATCTGCGAACCGAAGTCGATCCCCTTGCGTTCGCCCCGCAGGTTCTCGAGCTTGGTCTGCTGCTCCTGCCGCATCCGTTCGGCCAGCCGAGCCTTCAGGATCCGCATCGCCACCGCCCGGTTCTGCAGCTGCGAGCGCTCGTTCTGGCACGCAGCCGTGATCCCGCTGGGCAGGTGCGTGATCCGCACCGCCGAGTCCGTCGTGTTGACGGACTGCCCGCCGGGCCCGGTCGAGCGGTAGACGTCGATCCGCAGGTCCTTGGGATCGATCTCGATGTCCTCGTCGCCGGTGTCCTCGAGCAACGGGATCACGTCGAGGTTGGCGAAGGATGTGTGCCGCCGCTTCTGCGCGTCGAACGGCGAGATCCGCACCAGGCGGTGGACGCCGCGCTCGGCGGATAGCAGCCCGTACGCGTACGGCCCATGGACGATGAACGTCGCGCTCTTGATCCCGGCCTCGTCGCCCAGGAGCGTCTCGTCGACCTCGACGTCGAGACGCTCGCGCTCGGCCCAGCGCAGGTACATCCGCAGCAGCATCTCGGCCCAGTCCTGCGACTCGGTTCCGCCGGCGCCCGCGTGGAGCGTGGCGACGGCATCGTGGTCGTCGTACTCGCCGCCGAGGAGGGTCGCGAGCTCGAGCTTCTCGACGTCACGCGCGAGCTGGCGCACCGAGCGGGCGAGCTCCTTCGACATCTCGGGATCGGTCTCGCTCTGCAGGAGTTCGTCCATCGTCCGCGCGTCCTCGAGGTGGCGGACGAGCCCGTCGTAACGTTCGATCTCGGCCCGCAGTCGGGCGAGCGCGGTGGTCAGCCGCTGGCCGCGGGCGGGGTCGTCCCAGAGCGACGGATCCGAGGCCTCGCGCTCGAGCTCCGCCGCCTTCGAACGCTTGTCGTCGACGTCAAAGGAACTCCTTGGCCGACGCGATGCGCTTGGCGAGCTCTTCGAGCGTCTCCGTGTGGTCACTCATCGTCGTGTCATCGTAGCGGCCGCCAGGGCGAGCTGAGGCGCCCGGGCACCGTTCGGAGTCAACGGGCCCGAGGACCCCGGCTATCCTCACGCCCGTGGCGGATCTCGAAACCGGTCAGCGGCTCGGCGCCTACCGCCTGGAGGAACGGCTGGGTGAGGGCGGGATGGGCGTGGTCTTCCGGGCTGTGCACGAACCCGAGGGCGACGAGGTTGCCCTCAAGGTGCTCCGCGCCGAGCTCTCGGCCGACGAGACGTTCCGGCAGCGGTTCGTTCACGAGGCGCGCGCGGCAGGCGAGGTTCGACACAAGCATCTGGTGCCGATCACGGACGCCGGCGAGGCCGAGGGCCGCCCGTACCTGGCGGTGGCGTTCGTCCGGGGTCAGACCCTCGAGGCTCGCCTCGCGAGCGTCCGCCCGCTCCCCCTGCCGGACATGGTTCGCGTCGTGGCCCACGTCGCGTCGGGGTTGGACGCGCTGCACGCCGGCGGCATCGTGCACCGCGACGTCAAGCCGGGCAACGTGATGATCGACGAGACGGGGTCGGCGAGCCTCACCGACTTCGGGCTCGCGAAGGGCCGCGCGTACACGGTGCTCACGAAGCCGGGGGTGGTCATGGGGACTCTCGACTACCTCGCGCCCGAGATGCTCCGCGGTTCGGAGGCGACCGCCGCCTCGGACATCTACGCGCTGGGCTGCCTCGCGTACGAATGCACCGCGGGCCGAGCGCCGTTCGCGGACAAGTCGATGTTCGAACTCGCGAGCGCGCACCTGAACGCCGAGCCACCCGACCCCTGCGCGAACCGCCCCGAGGCGCCGGAAGGTCTGTCGTGGGCGATCCTGCAGGCGCTCGCGAAGGATCCCGAGAAACGGCCACCGACCGCGACGGCGTACGCGCACCTGATCTCGTTCGCCGCGGGCACCCGCGACGCCCCGCCTTCCGTCCTGCCGCCACCACCGCCGGTCCCACCACCGCCGCTCTAGCCGGCGCCGCCTCCCGTCTCGGGATCGGGGGGGAGGAGGAGCTCACCGCTGGATCGCTTGCGCAACCACGCGAGCCTGCCATCGACGTGTTCCATGCGGTCCCGGTCACCGATGCGTTCGGCGAGCCGTCGCTCGCGCTCCCACAGCTGCTCCGCTCGTCCGAGCGCCTCGACCGTCACCGCGTGTTCGGCGGCACGCTCGAGGTACGCGAGCCCCTTGTCGGTCTCGTCGCTCCGGTAGAAGTAGAACGCCAGCTGTTCGAGACGCTCGTCGACCTGGTCGCCCAGGTGCGCCTCCATCGCGTGCCCGATGCGTCCGTACAGCTCGCGTTGCGACGTCGGCGTGAGGGTCGACAGCGCGGCCTCCTGGAGCAGGCCGTGGCGGAACGTGCACTCGAGCTCGGGGAAGCGACGGACCTCGCGCACGATCTCGGCGCGCAGGAGCTCGCCGATGTCGCCGTCCGCGCTGCCCGCCACGGCGGCGGCGACCGAGACCGGGAACTCCCGTCCGACGACCGCGGCCACCTGCGCGAGCCGTCGCGCGCCGGGTTCGAGCCGGTCGATGCGGGCCACGAGCAGGGCCTCGAGCGCCGGCGGGAGCTCGGCGGCGGTCTTCGGTGTGATCGTCCACGTCCGGCGGCGGTCGCCGCCGGTCTCGAGCAGCGCGCGCAGCAGCTCCTCGAGGTACAGGGGGTTGCCCTCGGCCTTGGCGACCACCTCGTCCTTGACCTGCTCGCCGACCAGGCCGGGTGGCACGAGCTCGTCGATCAGCGCGCGGGCGGCCTCGTCCTTCAACGGCGCGAGCGGCAGCTCCTCGACGCGGTGCGCGAACCGGGTCTGCGCCTCGAGCCGGAAGGCCCATCCCTGCGAACCCGGGTCGGGCCGCAACGCCGTCGCGAGCATCACGGCCGAGCGATCCGTGAGCGCGAGCAGGCGTTCGGCCAGGTCGCGGGTCGTTCGGTCGGCCCAGTGCAGGTCGTCGATCGCCAGCACCAGCGGCCGCGTCGCGCCGAGGGCCTCCGCCCACAGGACGAACGAGTCCTGCACCCGATCGGACAGCTCGTCGGCCGACAGCGCGAGCAGCTCTCGTTCGACGTCCTGCTCCAGGCGGATCGAGAGCATCAGGCCGAGGTACGGCAGGGCCCGGTCCTGTTCGGCCCCCAGGAGCGCGCCGGCGCGCGCGCGGAGCTTGGTCCGGACCGCGAGCTCGGTGTCCGTCTCCTCGACCCCCAGCCAGGTGCGCAGCAGCTCGACGAAGGGCCCGTACGGCGAGCCCGCTCCGTAGGAGACGCAGCGTCCCTCCAGCCGCGTGACGTCCTCGCCCGCGAGCGACAGGAGCTCGGTGAGCGTCCTGGTCTTACCCAGCCCGGCGTCGCCGACCACGAGCAGCACCTGCCCCCGGCCCGCACGCAGGTCGGCGATCGCGCCGGCGAGCCGGGCGAGCTCGCCCTCGCGACCGACCAGTGGCGCGCGCGAGGGCGGCTCCGTGGCGGGCCTCGGGCCGACCAGCCGGGAGGCGGTCACGGGCGCGGTCCGCCCCTTCACCGTCACCTCGCCGAGCGGTTCCAGCACGAACCGTTCGTCCAGGCGCGACGCCGTCCCCGGACCGATCGCGATCGAACCCGGCTCGGCGGCGCTCTGCAGCCTCGCGGCTACGTTCGTCGTGTCGCCGAGCGCGACCGTCTGCGAGTCCTCGCCACCCACGAGCCCGACCGCGGCGGGCCCGCTGTTCACGCCCACACGGACGTTGAACCCCTCGATCCCCCAGGCTGCCTCGACCTCGCCCGCGTAGGCGGCGGCGACCCCGATGATCCGAAGCGCCGCGCGCGCCGCGCGTTCGGGGTCGTCCTCGTGGGCGGCGGGGACGCCGAAGTAGGCGCAGATCCCGTCGCCCATGAACGCCTGGATCACGCCCCCGAAGTCCTCGACCGCGCGGCTCATCCGGGTGACGCACTCGCCGACGAGCGCCTTGATCTCGTCGGGCCCGAGGCGTTCGCCCAGGCCGGTCGAGCCGACGATGTCGGCGAACAACGCCGTGATCGGCCGCATCTCGTCCTGGGGCCGCGGTTCCTCGCTCACCCGGGCACCTCCTGGGGCCGCAGCCTAGCCTCCCGGGACGGACGTGAGCGAGGTCACCCCGAACCGGTGTCGCCGGGCACCGACCGTTCGCCGTGCGCGGCCTACGGTCAGCACGATCAGTCGGAGCACGCGACCGGAGGGAGACGGAGATGAGCACCAGGGTCGGAACGCTCCAGACACCGCGGACGAACCGTTCGATCTGGGCCGCGGCGGTTATCGCCTCGCTGCTGGTGCTGTCGATCGGGATCGGGGCGTTCTTCCTCGGTCGCGACGAGGCGGCGCCGGCTCCTAAGACGGTCGTCGGCGGGACCGAGCAGACCGTCGTCGGCGGGACCGCGGCCAACACACCGACCGAGCTGAGCGGCGGGATCAGGCACAAGTTCGTGGGTGCCGAACCCGCGATCGTCTCCGGAGGGAACACGCCGAGCGAGCTCACCGGCGGGATCCCCGAGTACGCCCGGCACCAGCGCATCTGAACCACTCTCGAACGCCCCGACCGCCGGTCGGGGCGTTCGCGCGTGTGTCGAACGTCACCTCCCGATGGTGCCGCGCACCACCGAACGCGAGGCGCGACCCACCGTACGGTTCGTCCAGTTGCAGGACCGAGACGCGGAGGGACGAGATGGCCACCAGGAGCGCGAGCCTCCCGATCGAACAGACCTACCTGGCGAAGGCTCGCCTCGCGGTCCTCGCGATCGTGCTGGTGGCCGCGGTGGTCGTGACGATCGCGGTCGCGTTCGGTCGTTCGACCGCCGCCGGCGGCACCGGGCTGGGACCGGTGCGCGACTACGGTCCGGTCACGATCCAGAACCAGCCGCTCGTCGTGAACGGGAGCGTCTGCGGACAGTGCCGGTGAGGTAACCCCCCTCTCCAGGCGCGATGGAGGCCGGCCCTTCGGGGCCGGCCTCTTTCCATGCTCCGGAGACGTTCGCGGCGTCGGCTACGCGACCGCGCCGTGGCACTTCTTGTACTTCTTGCCGCTGCCGCACGGGCAGGGCGCGTTCCGCGGCACCTTCCCACTCTTGGCCTGCAACCCTGCGGCCTCCCCCTGACCCTCGTCGCCGTGCTGGGTCTGCACCCGCTGCGGCCGCGGCCGCCCGGGCTCGTCCTGTCGGACGAGCTCCACACGGTAGATGTACTTGACGAAGTCCTCCTGGATCGACTCGGTGAGCTCCTCGAACATCAGGTAGGCCTCGCGCCGGTACTCGGTGAGCGGATCCTTCTGGGCGTACGCACGCAGGTGGATCCCCTCCTGCAGGTAGTCCATCTCGTACAGGTGCTCGCGCCACTTGGTGTCCGTGATGTTCAGCAGGACAAGCCGCTCGAGCTCGCGCATCGTCTGCGAGCCGAGCGCCTGCTCCTTCTCCTCGTACCGTTCGAGCGCGTCCTCGACCGCCCGCCCCGAGAGCTCCGCGGAGCTGACCATCTCCTCGAGGTCCTCGCCCGAGATCGACGTGGGGAAGACCTCCGTAAGGCCCGTCAGGACGAGTTCGTGGTCCCACTCCTCGTTGAAGACCTCCTCCGGCGCCAGACGCTGGACGGTCCTCGCCACCACGTCCTCGACCATCCGGATCGCCTCGTCCTTGAAGTCCTCGCCCGAGAGCAGCTTCTCGCGCTCCTCGTAGATCACCTGGCGCTGGGTGTTCATCACGTCGTCGTACTTCAGGACGTTCTTGCGTCGCTCGAAGTTCAGCTCCTCGATCTGCCGCTGCGCGCCCTCGACCGCCTTCGTGACCATCTTGGCCGTGATCGCCTCGTCCTCGGGCCACTTCAGCCGCTCCATGATCGAGCCGATCCGGTCGGACGCGAACATCCGCATCAGGTCGTCCTCGAGCGAGAGGTAGAACAGCGAGAGACCCGGGTCGCCCTGACGTCCGGCGCGACCGCGAAGCTGGTTGTCGATCCGTCGCGACTCGTGGCGTTCGGTGCCTAGGACGTAGAGCCCGCCGACAGCGACGACCTCGTCGTGCTCGGCGTCGGTCTGCTGCTTGAGCTTGCGGAAGATCGGCTCGTACTCGGCCTCGTACTCGACCCGCTCCTGGGGCTCCATCTCGAACAGGAGGTAGGCGTCGTTGTCCCACTCCCGCGCCGCCATCTCCTGGCGGGCGAGGTACTCGGGGTTGCCGCCCAGCAGGATGTCGACGCCACGGCCGGCCATGTTCGTCGCGACCGTGACCGAACCCAGGCGCCCCGCCTGCGCGACGATCATCGCCTCCTTCTCGTGGTTCTTCGCGTTCAGGACGTGGTGCTCGATCCCGCGGCGGTTCAGGAGCGTCGAGAGCTTCTCCGACTTCTCGATCGAGACCGTGCCGACGAGGATCGGCTGGCCCTGTTCGTGGCGATCGGCGATGTCCTCCAAGACGGCGTTCCACTTCGCGTCCTCGGTCTTGTAGATCAGGTCCTGCTGGTCGTCGCGGATCATCTCGCGGTTGGTCGGAACCTCGGCGACGTCCAGGTCGTAGACCGACTGGAACTCGGCGAGCTGCGTCTTGGCCGTACCGGTCATGCCGGCGAGCTTCTCGTACATCTTGAAGTAGTTCTGGATCGTGATCGTCGCGAGGGTCTGGTTCTCCTCCTTGATCCGGACGCCCTCCTTGGCCTCGATCGCCTGGTGCAGGCCCTCGGAGTAGCGCCGGCCCTCGAGCACGCGGCCCGTGAATTCGTCGACGATCTTGACCTCGCCGCCGGTCACGATGTACTCGACGTCGCGGTGGTAGTGCTCCTTGGCGCGGAGCGAGTTCTGGAGGTGGTGCACGAGCGGCGTGTGCACGTGCTCGTACAGGTTGTCCAGGCCGAGCGCCTCCTCCACCTTCGCGACGCCGGCCTCCGTCACGGCGATCGTTTTCTTCGCCTCGTCGACCTCGTAGTCCTCGTCGCGTTTGAGGCGCGGCGCGAGCCGCGCGAACGTCAGGTACCACTTCGCGCTATCGGCCACCATGCCGCTGATGATCAGCGGGGTCCGCGCCTCGTCGATCAGGATCGAGTCGACCTCGTCCACGATCGCGTACGCGTGACCTCGCTGCACCATGTCCTCAGGCCGCATCGCCATGTTGTCGCGCAGGTAGTCGAACCCGAACTCGTTGTTCGTTCCGTAGGTGATGTCGGCCGCGTAGGCGGGGCGGCGTTCGGACGGCGACATCGCGGACTGGATCAGGCCCACCGAGACGCCGAGCGCCCGGTAGATCGGGCCCATCCATTCCGAGTCGCGCTTGGCGAGGTAGTCGTTGACCGTGACGACGTGCACCCCGTCGCCGAGCGAGTTCAGGTAGGCCGCCATCGTCGAGGTCAGGGTCTTGCCCTCACCGGTCTTCATCTCGGCGATGTTGCCTTGGTGCAACGCGACCGCGCCCATCACCTGGACGTCGAAGTGCCGCTGCCCGATCGTCCGCCTCGCGGCCTCCCGGACGCTCGCGAACGCCTCGGGCAGCAGGTCGTCGAGGGTCTCCCCCGCCTCGAGCCGCTCGCGGAACTCGGCGGTCTTACCGGCGAGCTCGGCATCGGACAGGTCCTCGACCTCGGGCTCGTACGTGTTGACCAGCTCGGCGGTGTGCGCGAGCTGCTTCTTCTTGCGGCCTTCGCCGATCTGGCCGAGCTTCTCGATGACCATGCTTCGCCTCGGTGGGGAGAGGGGTTGGAACCCCTATGGTACCGGAGGTCTCGAACCTGACCGGGACACGGGCCCGCAGAGGGCCTCAGCGGCTCGGGGACGGCTCCGAGGCCCGCGCGCGGGGCCTCAGTTGATCTCGATCATCTTCTCGCGCACGGCGTAGACGACCGCCTCCATGCGCGAGTGGAGGTGGAGCTTCTCCAGGATGTTGCGGATGTGGTTCTTCACCGTGTTCTCCGAGATGAACAGCTTGCCGGCGATGTCGCGGTTGTTGAGCCCCTGGGCGACCAGTCGGAGGACCTCCATCTCGCGATCGGTGAGCTTGGGCGCCGGCATCTGGGGCTTCTCGTCCGAGGCCTTGCTCATCGCGGCGAACTCGGTCAGCAGCTTGCTCGCCATCGAGGGGCTGATCCGGGACTGCCCGGCCCAGACCGAACGGATCGCGTCGGCGACCTCCTCGATCGGGATCTCCTTCAGCAGGTAGCCGGACGCCCCGGCCTTGATCGCCTCGTAGAGGTCGGCCTCGTCGTCGCTGATCGTGAGCATCAGGATCTTCACGTGCGGCAGCGAGTCCTTGATCTCGCCGGCGGCCTCGATGCCCGAGCGCTTGGGCATCCGAACGTCCATCAGGATCACGTCGGGCATGAGCTCCTGGGCCCGATCGACCACCTCGATCCCGTCCGAGGCCTCCCCGACGAGCTCGAGATCGGGCTCCTCGTCGAGCACCATCTTCAGCCCCCGGCGGAACAGGGCATGGTCGTCGCACACGAGCACCCGGAGCTTCTCCGAGCCGGTGCCGGCCTTGTCGGTCACTCCGCGCTCCTGACCTCTGGGTCCTCGATCTCGGGCTCGGCGGTCTCGCCGGCCGCCTCGGCGGATTTTACGCGACCCGCACCCGCGTTCCGCCGAGCCAGACGACGTTCGTGGTGATCCCGGATCTGGCGTTCGAGACGCTCCGCCACCACGTCGAGCGCGGATTCCACGTCCTTGGCCTCGGCGTGGGCACGGTAGGACTTCCGAGGCGCCGCGGCGACCGCCTCCACCCGGTGGATCCCGCCGCGCCGTGGGTTCTTCTCGGCGGTCACCACGATCTCGAGACGGGTCAGCCGAGGCTCGATCCGCTCGAGCCTGGCGAGCTTGTGCTCCGTGGCCTGCCGGAGGCGCTGGGCCACGCGTTCCCCACGACCGATGAGGACGAACTCCATCTGCTCTCCCGGGCCCTCACCGCTCGGGCGTGCCGAGCGGAGAGGCTCGCGTCCGGCTGACCTGGTCTTTGGCCCCACATCCGCCTGCGGGGATGATCGTCGCCCTATCGGACGGCTTCGCACCCTCTCCCGGCGAAGTCTCCCCCACCGGGGCAGGACTTACATCTAAACCGCGCCATGCTCACCGACCAAGGGTCGGCTTACGTGGGTCGCTTCGCCCGCGGCTGGCATCGACTGCCGGGGATCGGTTCCCCGGGGCAACCACAGACCCGGACGCGAGCCCGTGGCCGAGTATAGGCCGGGGCCGCCGCGCAGAGGAAACCGCTCGGGCCGCCGTGAGCAGCCCGACCGCCTGGGCGCCGGCCTCGAGCAGCACGCTGGCGCACGCCCCGCCGGTGGCCCCCGTGGTGAGCACGTCGTCGACGAGCAGGACCCGGCCCGAGACGCCCTCGGCCGCGAACACCCCTCGCATCGCCTCGCGTCGGGCGGCCGCTCCGCGTCGGGCCTGCGGGCCCGGGTCCCCGAGACGACGGACCAGCGGCACGGCCGGAACGCCGAGCCGGGGCGCCACCGCCCGAGCGAGCGCCCGTGCCTGGTCGTACCCGCGCGCGGCGAGCCGCTCTCGGGACAGCGGCACCCACGTGACGGCGCTCGGCGTCCAGGCGACCTCGGCCCACGCCTGGGCCATCGCGCTCCCGAGCGCGTCGGCAACGGCGCGCCACCCCCCGAACTTCAGCCGGTGGATCGAACGACGGATCGGTCCGTCGAACCCGAACGGCGCGCGAGCGATGGCTATCGCGTCGGGCGGGCACTCCCGGCATTCGGCGACCGGACGGGCCGCCGGCGCCCCGCATCGCTCGCACCACGGCGTCGACAGCACCACGAGCTCGGACCGACACGCGTCGCAGAACGGCCACGGCCCCGAGCCGCAGCCCGCGCACCGCTTGGGGAACAGCACGTCGAGCAGCGGGGCGAGCACGCGCGGACGCTATCCCGCGCCGCCGACACGAGACGCTACGGCAGGGGGATGTCGATCGACGCTTCCGAACCCTTGCCGCGACCCCTGAGCTCGACGCGCAGGGACCCGTCGGCCCGCATCAACGGGTAGGCCGTCGCCTTGCCCCGTCCGGTCTCCTCGTCGAGATCGAGCTCGAGGACCTGCAGGCGGCGGCCGTCGGCGAACAGCTTCAGCGTGACCTCGGAGGCGGGCTCGACGGTCAGGTGGACCTTGATCGAGTCGCCCGAGCAGTCCACCTGCTCGACGTGGACGATCGCGTCCTCGAGCTTGACCTCACGACCGACCTTCACCGCTCCGCGACGAACGGTCGCCCGCGGCCACGGGACGGAGAACCGTCGCCCGCCGTCGTACGTCGCAGGCGACCCGTCGACGTCGACGTCGCACACGAGCGTGTACCAGCCGGGCTCGAGGTCGGACAGCGGGAGCTCGAACGGCACGAACACGTCCCGGTGCGGGACGACATCGAGCGTGACCGGCGCCATCGGCACCGGGCCCGATCCGCCGGGCCCGAGCGCCGCGACGCGCGCGCTCCCGACCACCACCTGGTGCGGGTTCGCGTCCTCGCCACGGAAGATGAACGCGCCCTTGACCGTTGCCGGGAAGCGCTCGAACCGCGCGCGGACCGAGATCGGGTCGCTCACGGCGCGCGATCGCCTCCCGGCACCCGGATCAGGTCCCCTGCTGCCACGAGCTCAGGTAGTCCTTCTGCTCGGTGGTGAGCGCGTCGATCTCGACCCCCATCGCCTGGAGCTTCAGCTTCGCGACCTCGTCGTCGATCTCGGTCGGCACGGGGTACACGCCGGGGTCCAGGGACCCGCGGCCCCTGACGATCCACTCGACGGCCAGGGCCTGGTTCGCGAACGACATGTCCATGACGGCCGCCGGGTGCCCCTCGGCCGCGGCGAGGTTCACCAGGCGCCCCTCGCCCAGCAGATGCAAGCGACGGCCGTCGCCCATCGTGTACTCGTCGACGAACCCGCGGATCCGCCGCACGCGGCCGCCCGAGAGCTCGGCGAGAGCCCCCTTGTCGATCTCGACGTCGAAGTGACCCGCGTTCGCCATGACCGCGCCGTCCTTCATGACCTCGAGGTGCTCGCGCCGGATCACGCTCGTGTCGCCGGTGACGGTGACGAACACGTCGCCGATCCGGGCGGCCTCGCGCAGCGGCATGACCCGGAACCCCTCCATCGCGGCCTCGAGCGCAGGCAGCGGGTCGACCTCGGTGACGACGACGTGCGCGCCCATCCCCCGCGCCCGCGAGGCCACGCCGCGACCACACATCCCGTAACCGGCCACGACGAACGTGCGACCCGCGAGCAGGAGGTTGGTCGAACGCATGATCGCGTCCACGGTGGACTGGCCCGTGCCGAACCGATTGTCGAACAGGTGCTTGGTGTTCGCGTCGTTCACCGAGACGATCGGGTACTTCAGCGCGCCGTCCGCCGCCATCGCGCGGAGCCGGATCACACCGGTCGTGGTCTCCTCCGTCCCCCCGAAGACCTCCGAGACCTGATCCGCGCGCTGACGATGCAGCAGCGATACGAGGTCGGCGCCGTCGTCCATCGTGATCTGCGGGTGCTGGTCGAGCACCGCCTCGATGTGCCGGTAGTAGGTCTCGTTGTCCTCGCCCTTGATCGCGTAGACGCCGACGTCGCTCTGTTCGCACAAGGCGGCGGCGACGTCGTCCTGGGTCGAGAGCGGGTTCGAGGCGCACAGCGACACGTCCGCGCCACCGGCCGAGAGCGTCTCCACGAGGTTCGCGGTCTCGGTCGTGACGTGCAGGCACGCCGCGATCCGGATGCCCTCGAGCGGTCGCTCCTTCTCGAACCGGGCTCGGATCAGGGCCAGCACGCCCATCTCTCCCGCCGCCCACTCCATCCGTTCGCGTCCTTGCGGCGCGAGACCCAGATCCTTCACATCGCAGTTCATGCGTCCACCTTTCTCGTCCTTCAGCCCTTCCACGGATGCTCCACGTCAGAAACGATCCACGAGCTCCACGATGACCCGGCCGATCGTCCCGGCGGTGGCCTTCGAGGCTGCCAGGACCTCCTCGTGCGAGACCTGCACGCCCGCGGCGTTCGTCGCGAACGCGAGCCCGAGCACCCGCATCCCGAGCGCCCGGGCCACGACCGCCTCGGGCACCGTCGACATCCCGACCACGGTGGCCCCGAGCTGCCGCAGCATCCGCGTCTCCGCGGGCGTCTCGTACGAGGGCCCAGGGAGTGCGGCGTACACGCCCTCGCGGACCAGACCCGCCCGATCGGTCCCCTCGAGATCCGAACGCGCCGAGGCGAGCGCGAGGTCGGCGAGCTCGGGAGCGTAGACCTGCGAGATGTCGACGAACGCCGGCGACCCGTTCGGGTACCGCCATCCGCCGAGGGGATTCTGCCCCATCAGGTTCAGGTGGTCGCGGAGCACCACCAGCGTCCCGGCCTCGATGTCGGGATCGACCGACCCCGTGGCCGCCGTGAGCACCATCGCCCGGGACCCGAGCTCGGCCGCCACCCGCGAAGTGATCGAGGCCAGCGCCATGCCGTGCCCTTCGTAGAAGTGGATCCTCCCCTGGAAGATCGCGAGCCCGCGGTCCCCGACCGTGCCGAGCCACAGCCGCCCGGCGTGACCCACCACCGTCGTCGCCGGGAAGCCGGGGAGCTCGGCGTAGGGGATCTCGACCTGCTCGCCGCTCGCTGCGGCGCGCACCGTGTCCACGGCGTCCGAGAGTCCCGACCCGAGCACGACCCCGACGACCGGTTGGAGCGGCGAGCGTTCGCGGATCGCCTCGGCGATCCGTTCCGAGACCCCGTCGCCGGGCGAGGGCAGCGTCCGGACCTCGCTCATGCCTCGGCTAATGCGCGCTTGAGGTTCACGATCGCCTCGATCGGCGACGGGTCGACGCCCCGGACGATGCCGAGGTACGTCGACACCAGGTCGCCGAACTGCACGAGCGTCAGCAGCCTCGCCAGCTCCGAACGCCCCCGGCTCGACACCTCGTGGACCGAGGCGCCCGAGCGCCGGGCGATCTCCAGTGAGAGCGGGAACCTCGCGGCGACGTCGCCGTGCTCGCCGGGGTGACGGAGCCCGATCACCGCGAACCCCTCGCCGCGGTCCCCCGACCATCCCACGACCTCGTTGTGATCGAGCTCGGGGAGCACGGACGCGAACGCGGGCACCTTGGCGTTCTCGTTGAACTGACACTTCCAACGGGTCGCCGCGACAGCTCCGATCCCCTCGGCGCCCCAGATGACCGGGAGGCGGTCGCCGAGCTCGTTCGCGAGCTCTTTGGCGGGGTTCGAGCCGAACGGCACGTCCGGGCCCGCCTCCGAGACCAGTCCGGCCAACTCCTCGATCGACTCCGCGACGTCCTCGGCGTGCGTCGGCACGATCCCCATCGCCTCGAGTGCCCCCAGCGCTCCCAGCGAGAGATACCCGAACGCGGCGCGCGGCATAAGCCCGCCGGGCGCGAGCACGCGGCCCACCCCGAGCTCCTCGGCGCGCCGGTCGAGCTGTCCCCCCGAGGTGATCGCGACGAGCCGGCAGCCCCGGGCCACGGCCTCCTCGAACAGCGCGAGCGTCTCCGCCGTGTCCCCCGAGTACGACGAGGCGACCACCACCGTGTGCGGCCCGCAGAACTCGGGCAGCTCGGGGGCTCGAACCGTGAGCACCGGCAGCCGGAGCCGCGGCGCCGCGAGGGCGGCGACCACGTCGCCGGCGATCGCCGAACCCCCCATCCCGCAGAACGCGACGGAGGTGATCCCGTCGGGTTCGGGGAGCGGGCTCGCCGCGAGCCCGAGCGCGTAGCCCTCACGGCACTGATCCGCCAGGTGCGTGACGATGTCGAGCATCCCGCCCGGGTCGGCGGCGCGCAGCGCCGCGGGGTCGTCGAGGACGGTCACCTGCTCTTCTTCTTGGCCGCGGGCTTGCGGGCGGTTCGACCGGTCGCGGGCTTCTCGGCCTCGTCGATCAGCATCACGGGGATGCCGTCGCGCACGGGGTAGCGGTAACCGCACGTCCGGCACACGAGGATCTCGGGGTCCTGCTGGTAGTCGAGCTCGCCCCGATCGTTGGGGCACACCAGGATCTCGAGCAGCTCGGCATCGAGTGTCACGTCGGTCCTCCTTCGGGTCGGATCTCCTCCAGGAGCTCGGAGGTCCTGTCCTCCAACAGCTCCTTGGTCTTCGCCTCCACGTTCAGCCGCAGGAGCGGTTCGGTGTTGCTGGGCCGAACGTTGAACCACCAGTCCTCGAACTCTACCGTCAGCCCATCCGTGCGGTCCTCGAGACCGTCCGGGTACGCGGCGGCGATCTCCTCGATCTTCGCCAGCGGGTCGTCCACGCGCGTATTGATCTCGCCCGACGCGTGGTACCGGCGGAACGGCGCCAGCACCGCGGACAGCGGCTCGGAGGACCGCGAGAGCTGTTCGAGCACCAGGACGGCCGCGATCAGCCCCGAGTCCGCGCGGTAGTTCTCGCGGAAGTAGTAGTGACCCGAATGCTCGCCGCCGAAGACGGCTCCGGTCTCAGCCATCACCTGCTTGATGAAGGAGTGGCCGACCCGTGTCCGGATCGGCACGCCGCCGCGCTCCTTGATCACCTCCGGCACGGCCCACGAGCAGATCAGGTTGTAGACGATCTTCGCGCCCGGGTATCGCTCGAGCATCGCGGTGGCGACCAGCGCGGTGACCTCGGAGCCGCTCACCCCTTCGGCGTGTTCGTCGACCAGGAACACGCGATCGGCGTCGCCGTCGAACGCCAACCCGACGTCCGCCTGGCGTTCGAGCACCTCGCGTTTGAGGTCGCGCTGATTCTCCGGATCGATCGGGTCGGCGGGGTGGTTCGGGAACGTCCCGTCCAGTTCGGGGAACAGGTGCACGAGCGTCACCGGCAGGCGCTCGAAGACCGGCGGGACGACGAGGCCTCCCATGCCGTTCGCGGTGTCGGCGACCACCGTCAGCGGCCGCATCGCCGAGACGTCGACGAACGAGAGCACGTGCTCGACGTACGCGTCGAGCAGCTCCTCCCTTCGCACGGTCCCCGTGGCCGCCCGGGGGACGAACCCGTGCCGTTCGGCGAGGTCGCGGATCTCGGCGAGGCCGGTGTCCTGCCCGACCGGTTTCGCGCCCGGGAGGCAGAACTTCATCCCGTTGTAGTCGGGGGGGTTATGGCTCGCCGTGAGCATGACGCCCGCGACGTCACGCGAGCCGGACGCGAAGTACAGGAGATCGGTGGAGGCGAGCCCGATGTCGATGACGTCGGTCCCTCGGGACGTGATGCCCTCACTCAGCGCGGCGGCGAGCGACGGGGACGAGAGGCGGCAGTCCCTTCCGATCGCGACGGCCTCGACCCCGGACCACTCGGCGAAGGCTGCTCCGATCGAGCGCGCCAGATCCTCGTCGAGCTCGTCGGGGACGACGCCGCGGACGTCGTACGCCTTGAAGAGGCGTCCGAGATCTCGATGCGGCGACACGGTCACCGCATCGTACTGAACCCCGTTGGCGTCAGGTCCCGGGCTGCAGGACCGAGCCGATCACCGAGCGCAGCGGGACGCTCTCCCCGTCCCGGTACCACCACTTGGCCTCGCACATGTGGCACGTGGTGAAGGACAGGTCGTTCGCGCTCACGTTCATCGAGATCGTGATCAGCTCGCCCTGGTGACAGACCGGGCAAGTGCCGGCGTGCTTGTCGTCCATGCAGCTATCTTCGGCCGCGGCGGGCTCCGGAGCCCATAGCCCGGCACGCTCAAACTCCGGGGTCACCTCGGGCTCCGCCGCATCCGCCGGAGGATGACCCGACCCGTCGTCCGGGGGACGCCCGGATACGCCGAACGGCGAAGGCGCGCGGAGCGGCGGGCTCAGGCCGAGACGGACAGCCGGACCACGTCGCCGGCGATCGTCCACCCTCTCGGGGGCGTGAGCCGGGCCGCGTGCTCCGAGCAGAGCTCGACGCAGTGAGGGTCGGGCCGGTCCAGGAGCGGTCTCAGCTCGATCTCGCGCGCCTCGTACCGGACCACCGCCGTGGTGGACGCGGGCACCGAGCAGCCGATCCTCGAACAGGTCCGCACGACGGGAATGGTAGATCACAGGGGTGTGATTTCAAGCAACGGGGGGAGGTTTGACCGGAGCCACCCGCGAGGTCAGCGAGTACCGGAGCCACCCGCGAGGTCCGCGAGTACCCACCCCTCGGTCGAGGACCGGTCCGGAAAAAGAGATGTACTCCGCGGTGGCCGCCGGGTCGCCCCTTTGGTCTCCACGGAGTACTCCATCAACGTATGCCGGCGCGAGCGTTCGCGCAAGGGTGGATCGCCGCGATCGAGCAGAAAGAGTGACAGGAAGCGCGGCTACGGCTTGATGATGACGCGCGCGCCCATGTCGACCTGGGCGTACAACGCCTCCGAGTCCGCGATGTACATCCGGATGCAGCCGTGCGAGGCGTACGTGCCGATCGAGGACGAGCTGTACGTCCCGTGGATGCGGATCCCCGGGGCGTTGAGGTAGATCGCCCGGGTGCCCAGCGGGTTGCCCGCGCCCGGACCGATCACCGGCGGCAGGTCGGCGCCCCAGGTGTCAGGCGCCGGGTTGTACCAGGTGGGGTTCTCGCGCTTGTCGACGACCTCCCACGTCCCGACGGGGGTCGTGTAGCCGGCGGCGGCGGTCGCCACCGGGTAGTCGGCCACGACCTTGAGCCCGTCGTAGAGGTACAGATGGTTCTCCGAGATGTCCACGACGATCGACTGCCCGAGCGCCGCCGTCGTGACCGAGGGCTCGACCGGGCGGACCGGGACCTCGACCGCTTGGGTGCGCTGCCCCAGGGCCTCGACGATCCGATCGGTGGCCGCCCCGATCGCCAGCTCCTGGCCCGTGTGCGAGCGGTTCGTCACGAGCTCGCCGTCCACCAGCGCGAATCGCGCGTCGACCGCGGGCTGCGCCACCTCGTCGAACGCCTGCTGCACGAACGCCTTCACGTCACCCCGGTGCTCGCGGTACGGCAGGTCGAGCGACGCGTAGACCGGGATGTTGCGAAGGCGGTGGTAGACGCGCGACGTGAAGGACAGGTCGTCCGCGACGGCGAGCGCCCTGGCGACCGCGCCCTCGACGTCGGCCGTCATCCCGAGCGAGGCCGGCGTGACGTTCCAACTGTGACCAGCGGCCTCGACGACGAGCTCGCTGTACAGCGTCTGCTCGGCGAGCTCCCGGAGCGTGCGGATCGCCTCGTCGCGCCGCATGCCGCCGACGTCGATACCGCCGACCGACACGCCCGGCAGGATCCGGTCGGAGGTCGATGCGTCGTAGCGGTAGGCGGCGAACGCCGTCCCGGCGGTGACGACCGCCAGCACGCCGAGCGTCACCGCGGCGATCACCCATCGCCCGCCCCGCCGATGCTTCGCGCGTGCCAACGTTCCCGACCTCGTTCCGTCGTCGCTGCGATCCCGCGGCGGTTGCCGCGAGACACATCATCCTAGACGGCGTGCCGACCGTCCAGACCAAGAGACGTGTGTCCTAGAGAACGCCCTCCGGGACCGCGATCCCGAGCGCGACCGCGTAGGTCGCGAACCCGTCGTGACCGAGCGAGTAGGACGCGGCCGCCGGGATGATGGTTCCCGATATGGCCCTCACCCACACCCCGGCCTCGGGCGCGACCCGCAGGAACCCCTCGGGCGCCTCCACGGTCGCTCCGGGTGGCACGGTGAGCTCGATCTGGTCGGCCGGCCCCGGGGACAGGTAGCTGAGCGTGAGGACCGCGGGCTCGGTGCCGGGGTTCGTCAGCACGAGGCCGGGGTTGGAGGGCTCGCCGGCCACGGCCGGGAGGACGATCCACGATGCCGCCGGCTCGGCGCCGGTGACGGCTGCCTGGTCCGAGACCACGCCGAACGTCCTCCGGACCGCGGCAACGTCCTCGCCCGATGCCGTGAATCGAACGGACGTCGGCCCCGTGGTCGTCGTCGGGAAGGTCCGGGCGGAGGAGGGCGGCATGCTCGCGTCGGCGAGACCGGCGAAGACCTGCGGCGGTCCCTCCTCGACCAGGACCTCGCCCTCGAGCGACACCCGTTCCCGGTCGTTGGGGTCGCCGGCACTCATCACGACCAGGCGGGTCTGCCCCGCGTCCGCGCCGCCGGGGAAGGTGAGCGTCCCCGCGGGTCGCCCGAGGTACCCGAGGGCGGACCTGATCCCTCCGGTGCCCGAGACGCCGAGCGTCGCGGCCGCAACCCGTCCGACCGAGACGTCCACGAGCGCGGAGACGGTCGGTTCGCCCAGTAGGACGTCGCCCACGTCGAACGCGACGCTTCGGAAGGGGCGCAGCGCGACGTCGGTGAGCGACCCCTGTTGCACGGGCTCCCTGCGTTCGGACAGCAGGGTGATCGAGAAGACGGCCTCGCGAGCGAACGGGTTCATCACGACGACGTAGTCGTGGTCGCCCTTCACGTCGGTCGCCCCGTCGGGGAGGAACCAACGACCCCCGGCCGCCGGGGCGCACGGCTCGGCCGCGACGCCGCCCTCGCCCCCGCCGGCGTGCGCGAGCCACCCGACCGCCACCCACTGGCCGAACCACTCGACCATCGAGGAGCGTTCGCGACCCCGCGACTCCACCGGGATCCGCAGGAAGCCTCCGGCCGGCACCTCGAACGATTCCGGCTCGCCGGCCTTTTCGCCGTTCAGGGTCAGGACCCGGACCGTGGCGCTCCGCTCCCCCGGGTTCGCGACCTGCAGCTGGACCTCCCAACCCTCCGGTCCGCCGCCGTGCGGGCAGAACCAGGCGCCTGACGTCGCACGCACCTCGGTCGCCGCATCGAACGTCCGTGGTGTGTCGTCTCGGTCGGCGTACGCGGCGCCGGCGATGAGCACCACCGGAACCAGGAGCGCGAAGAGGGGCTGCAGCTTCCTCACGCCGACCCCGGCTTCCGCGTGACCCACAGGGCGACGATCCACAGGAGCGCGAGCAGGTAGAGCTCGACCGTTCGGAGCCACTGGTCGGTGAAGTGGACGTCGACGCTCCCGGCCTGCACGGGCGCGGCGATCGCCCAGCCGTAGCCGGCGAACGGCGCGAGCACCTCGCCGCCGTTCTCCACCCGCCAGCCGGCGTCGAACTGCTGGGCGACCACGACGGTGCCCTGGGCATCTGCCGTCCCAGAGTAGGTCTCGCCGCCGCCGTCGAGCGGGCTCGCGATCACGACGGGCGACGCCTCGACGGCGGCCGGGTCGGCGTGATCGGGCACGGGCGCGTTGGCCGAGACGAATGCCGTCGGAAGGACGGCCGCGTTGCGGAAGATCGTGAGCCCGCCCGCCGGGAGCCGGTCCAGATCGAGCTGCTCCGTCAGGCGTTCCACGACACCCGGCGGGAGATCGCCGTCCTCGGCGATCACGAACCGGACCCCGAACGGTCCGAGCAACGCACCGGCGTGCCGTGTGCCGCCGGCGAGAAGCCGTTCGAGGACCGCGTAGAGCTCGTCGTAGCCGTTGCCCGACCGCGCGCGGCCCTCGTCGAGGGCGGATACGCCGTCGCGGTCCGTGAGGCCGAACCGCACGGTCCGGTCGCCGGCCTCGGCCAGAGAGATCGGGTCGCCGCCGGGCGCTGGGAACCGGTCGCCGTCCGGTTCGCCGAGCCACAGGATGCGGAACGGTCCCTGCGCGGTCGAGGCGATCACCGGCCACGCGGGCGGCAAGCCACCGGGCCCCACCGCCCACTCGGCGAACGTGACCTGGAGCGCCTGCCCGGCGATGCCGACGGACAGTACCACCGCCAGGACCGCCACCCCGAGCTGCCGGGCCCCGAAGGCCTGCCGCTCCAGCCCCTTGCCGAACGTCGAGAGTCCGTAGGCGAGGAGCGCGCTCTCGGCGACCGCGGCCGCCCCGATCCACATCGGCGCGTTGCTGAGCGCCGCCGGCAGCTGCCCGGCGACCGACGCCCATGCAAGGAGCGTCCCCGAGACCGCCACGATCAGCGCTCGCCACGCGCGGCCGCGCTGCGGATCCCCCGCGCCGGCGAAGCAGACGATGGCCGCGATCGGCAGGAACGCTGCCACGGCCCAGGTGCCCGGCCCCGTCCCGGGCGCGAGCCGCAGCAGGGACCACGGGTCCGTCGTCCCGATCTCGGAGGTCAGGGCGGACGCCGGGTCACCGGACGCCGCGATCACGACCGGGAACGCGAGCGCCGCCGCGGCGAGCGCGGCGAGCACGACCAGCGCCGAACCTCGATCCCGCCGGCGGCCGGCCACCAGGTTCACCAGGGCGAACAGGGCGACGGGCAGGACGATGGCTGGCGCGAACGCCGCACCGACCGACAACGCGACACCGAGGCCGATACCGAAGCGGAACGGATGCTCGGGGGCGCGTCGAGCGAACGCGGCGTCGATCCGGTCCCACGCGAGCGGGAGGACCGCGAGCACGACCAGCAGCGAGAGCCGTCCCTCGGAGAACGACCAGAGCATCGTCGCGGAGAGCACGTACGCGGTCGCGGCCACCACGGCCGAGGCCGGTGAGCCGGTCTGGCGGGCCATCGCTCGGTACATCGCGATCACGGCCAGGGCCGGCATCGCGCCGAGAAGGACCTTCTGGGCGAGCGCCGTGCTCCCGAACGCCACCCACGATCCGGCCCCGAGACCGGCCAAGGCGGGACTGCCGGGCTGGACGCCCCCGAGCACCGTGGTTCGGACGCCGGAGCCGAACTCGCGGAAGAAGTCCCCGAGGTCGGCAGGGAACGCGGCGAGCGCTCCGCCCGAGAGGACCTCGGGGCCGACGAAGTGCCGCACTGCGAGCGCCCCGAGCCCGATCGCCAGGATCGACCCGAGCAGCACCGGATGGCCCGCCGCCACCGAAGCCGCGCGCCGCGGCAGCGGACGCCCGAGCTCCTCGTCGTCGAACTCCTCCAGACCCTCGTCCAGGAACTCCTCCGCGCGCTCGAACCACCTCGGTAGCCGGAAGGTGGACGCCATGAACGGCCGGATCTTGCGATCGGCCACCGAGCGGACGGACTGGGCCCGGACCCGCCGGCGGAGCGTCCCCGGCAGGTGCAGGAGGTTCCACCCCCAGGCCGCCAGGAGGTCGAAGGCGTCCTCGAACCGCCTCGACAGGACCAGGTAGAGCATCCGGGCCACGCCGAGGACCACGTAGACGGGCAGGAGCCACAGCAGCGTGAGGACGCCGTAGTCCTTGAGCATCGAGGCCAGCGCGGCGCGCTCGGCGTAGTAGCGGGTGCTCCTGGATGGCTGCTCCTGGGGCCGCTCGCCGCGACCGGTCGCGTCCCGGTGGCGAGCGGTCGCGAGCGGCGTCATGAGTACACGGAAGCCGGCCAGGCGCGCCCGCCAGCAGAAGTCCAGATCGTCGTGGTGGCCGGCGAAGCGCTCGTCGAAGGGTCCCGTCCGCTGCCACGCCTCGCGCGAGACCAGCATGACGGCGGAGGACACGAACAGGACCTCGAGCACCCGGTCGTACTGCCCCTGGTCCAGCTCGCCCTCCTGCAGGGGGGTGTAAGGGTGGCCGAACCGGTCGGTCGAGCGCCCCACCTCCCGGAGCACCCTCGGCTCGTCCCAGTCGACGATCTTGGGGCCGACGACGCCCACGCGTTCCACGGCCTTGATGCCTTCGGCGGGCTCGAGGAGGCGTTCGACGGCATCGGGCGCGAGCGCCGCGTCGTCGTGCACCAGCAAGAGGTAGTCGGCGGCCTGGGCGGGCGGGAGCTCGGTCGCGGCGGTAAGCGCCCCCGCGATGCCTCGGTTCTCCCCAAGGGCGACCACCCGCGCCTCACCGAGCGCCTGTCGGAGGAGCTCCAGCGTCCCGTCCGAGGAGCCGTTGTCCACCGCCACGACGCCCAGGCGCGGGTAGGTCTGCGCGGCGAGCGACTCGAGGCATCCGCGCAGCCATGCGACGGCGTCGCGAGTGACCAGCACGACGAGCACGCTCGGGGAGCGCACGTCGCGGGAAGCAGGAGAACGATCGACGGTTGTCGTGGCCATGGAGTGCGCCCAGAGGCGGCGCGCAGCCTAGCACGCCGGTGTTCGAACACGCGGAAGGGGGGCCATGCCCCCCTTCCGAGCATCAACAGCGATCCGACGGCTACCGCTTCTTCGCGGTCCGCCTCTTCGCCGGCCTACGCGCCGCAGTCTTCTTGGCGGCAGACTTCTTGGCCGCGGTCTTCCTGCGTGTGGTCTTCCTGCGCGTCGTCTTCTTAGCCGCCGGCTTGCGCGCGGCGGTCTTCCTACGCGTGGTCTTCCTCCGCGCCGGCTTGCGCGCAGCGGTCTTCTTCTTCGCTGCGGGCTTGCGCCGCGTGGTCTTCCTCCGCGTCGTCTTCTTCGCTGCCGGCTTGCGCGCGGCGGTCTTCCGTCTACGGGTGGTCTTGCGAGCCGCGGTCTTCTTCGCCGCTGGCTTGCGAGCCGCCGTCTTGCGCTTCGCGGTGGATCTCTTCTTTGCGGGAGACATCGGTCACCCCCTTCCCTCGGTGTCAGGACGCCATACGCTTCAAGCGTCGCCGTTCGCGTTCACTCATCCCACCCCACACCCCGTACCGCTCGTCGCGGCGAAGGGCATAGTTGAGGCACTCGATGCGAACCGGACAATCGGCGCAGATCCGCTTGGCCTCTCTCGATGATCCCCCCTTCTCGGGGAAGAACACCTCCGGATCGTGTTGCCGACATCGCGCCCGCTCTTGCCATGGGATGTAGTGATGCATGTGGTCCCCGTTCCCTCCCCGAAATCACACGCGTGTGATTCTGGGCTATAGGTTCCCCTCTTGGCAAGAGGAAAACTCGAGTTCTCAGGCATCTCCACATGCGTCCCCAGAGAATCGAATACGTGCTCGGGCGCAGGTGCAAGAGGTTCTGCGAAGTATTTCGATGGTCTATCTCGTTGACCGGTTCGGTCAATCTCCTTGACGGAAACGGTTGTCGGAAGGCGTTCGATCGCCGGTCGCAGTCCCTAACGGCGCCATCGACACATGCGCATCCTGTTCGTTCATGTTGCGCTGCAACGGTTCGTACGTAGTCGACCGTTCGATGGGCGTGCGACCGATCGACGTGATCGCCGTGCGGATCTCCGAAGGCTCCATGCGGATCCCCCACTCGGCGCCCGCCATGCGGCTGATCGTTTCTTCCATCAAGGTGCCACCGAAGTCGTTCGCGCCGCCGTTCAGCATCGTCTGACACGCTTCCACGCCCATCTTCACCCACGAGACCTGGATGTTGTGGATAACTCCGTCGAGCAGGACCCTCGCGACGGCGTGCATCCGGCGGTTGTCGTCGAACGACGGGCCGGGTCGGGCCTTGCCGGCGAGGTAGATCGGCGCGTTCTGATGGACGAACGGAAGCGGCACGAACTCGGTGAATCCGCCCGTCTCGCGTTGGATCCGCGCGAGTCTCCGGATGTGGAAAACCCAGTGCGGAGGCGCGTCCACGTGCCCGAACATGATCGTCGACGAGCTGCGGATGCCCAGGTCATGGGCGGTTCGGACGATCTCCTCCCACGCGTCGGCGGGCAGCTTGCCCTTGGTCAGCACCCAACGGACGTCGTCGTCCAAGATCTCGGCCGCGGTCCCCGGGATCGTCCCAAGGCCATGGTGACGGCACTCCTGGAGGAACTCGCGGAACGAGATCCCGAGCTTCGTGGAGCCGTTCAGCACCTCCATCGGGCTGAACGCATGGATGTGGATATCCGGTGCCGCGGCCTTCACCGCGTCGAGCAGATCGAAGTAGAACGACCCGGGCAGATCGGGGTGGATCCCGCCCTGCATGCACACCTCGGTGCACCCCCAGGCCGCAGCCTCGCGGGCTCGGTCGGCCACCTCGGCGAGCGTGAGCGTGTAGGACTCCGGGTCGATCTCGCGCTGCGCGAACGCGCAGAAGCGGCACCCGACGTAGCAGACGTTGGTGAAGTTGATGTTGCGGTTCACGACGTAGGTGACGCCGTCGCCCACGGCGTCGCGCCGTAGCCCGTCCGCGACGGCACACAGCGCCTCGAGGTCGTCGCCCTCGGTCCGGAACAGCGCGAGGGCCTCCTCGTCGCTGAGGGGCCGGCGCCCCTCGGCGTTGGCGAGCCCGGAACGGATCTCGGCGGCGAGCCGGCGCGGGGGGACGCGTTCCGCGTGCCATGCGCGGGTGCGTTCGGGGACGTCGGTCTCGCCGTAGACGATCTCGGCGTCCGCCCGGAGGCCGGCCCCCTCTACCTTCGCGAACGTGAGCTCGATGGAACGGGGCTTCCAGGCGACCTCGGGGTCCTGCCACCCGATCGGCGCCGCAACCGTGTCGGCGGCCAGGCCGTCGGGGCCCATCACGGCCGCGACCGGCGCCCGCATCTTGCCCGCGAGGAACGGATCGGGCCGCAGCGCGAACTCCGGGTAGATCGTGAGCCGCTCGCGGAGCTCGAGCCCGCCTTCGGCCGTCCGGCGGCCGAGCTCCTCGATCGCCGGCCACGGGCGCTCGGGGTTCACGTGGTCGGGCGTGAGCGGCGAGACGCCGCCCCAGTCGTCGATCCCGGCCTCGAGGAGGCGGGCCTGCTGCTCGGGATCGGACAGGTTCGGCGGCGCCTGGACGTGCATCCGCGGTCCGAATACGATCCGCGCCGTCGCGACGGTGGCCAGGAACTCCTCGTCCCCCGGCTCGGGCGCGTCGTGCATCGCCGTCCCGGGCTTGGCCCGGAAGTTCTGGACGATGACCTCCTGGACGTGGCGGTAGCGCCGATGGAGATCGCGGATCGCGAGGAGCGACTCGGCGCGCTCCGCCAGGGTCTCGCCGATCCCGACGAGGATGCCGGTGGTGAACGGGATCGCCAGGCGCCCGGCGTCCTCGATCACGCGGAGACGGACGGCGGGGACCTTGTCCGGCGATCCGAAATGCGGGCCGCCGCGCTGGGACAGCCGGTCCGAGGAGGTCTCGAGCATCATCCCCATCGACGGCGCGACCTGCTTCAGGCGCGCCATCTCCTCGTAGGACATGACGCCGGGGTTGAGGTGCGGGAGCAGGCCCGTCTCCTCTATCACGCGGATGGCTGCGGCCCGGACGTACTCGAGGGTCGAGCGATACCCGCGTTCGGCGAGCCAGTCGCGCGCCATCGGGTAGCGCTCCTCCGGGCGGTCGCCGAGCGTGAACAGCGCCTCCTTGCACCCGAGCCGCCGGCCGGCCTCGGCGATCGTCACGACCTCCTCCGGGGAAAGGAACGGCCGTTCGAGCCTGGCCGGAGGCTTGGCGAACGTGCAGTAGTGGCAGTGGTCCCTGCACAGCATCGTGAGCGGGACGAAGACCTTGCGCGAGTAGGTGACGGTGCCGCCGTGTCCGAGCTCGCGTAGGTGCGAGGCGAGCGACATCAGGCGTTCGAGGTCCGGACCGCGCGCCGCGAGCAGCGACTCGATCTCGCCGGCCGACAGCGCCTTGCCGGCACCGGCGCGGGCGAGCGCGCGCCGGAGCGCGTGCGCGGTCGTGGCCTCGGCCATCCGTGCGCGAGCGTACTACGCTGCCGTGGATGCGGGTGACGGCGCTCGCGGGCGGGATCGGCGCGGGGAAGTTCCTGCGTGGGCTCGTCCGCGCCGTTGCGCCGGAAGCCGTCACCGTGATCGCGAACACCGGTGACGACATCACGATGCACGGGCTGCGCGTGTCGCCAGATCTGGACTCGGTGACGTACTGGCTCGGCGACGTCTTCGATCGCGAGCGCGGGTGGGGCCGGCGCGACGAGACGTTCCGCGCGACCGAGGAGCTGCGCGCGTTCGATCCCGAGCAGGCGTGGTTCAACCTCGGCGACCTCGACCTCGCGACCCACCTGTACCGGACGGACCTCCTGGCGGCCGGCGAGACGCTGAGCGCCGCGACGGCCGCCGTCGCCCGGCGGTTCGGCGTAGTGCCGCGCCTGCTCCCGATGAGCGACGACCAGGTGACCACCCGTATCTCGGTGGTCGCCGACGGCGAGGAGCTCGACCTCCATTTCCAGGAGTACTGGGTCGGGCGCGGGGGACGCGACGAGGTCAAGGCCGTCCGGTACGAGGGGGCCGAACGCTCCCGACCCGCGCCCGGTGTCCTCGAGGCGCTTTCGTCCGCCGACGCGATCGTGCTGTGCCCGTCGAACCCGGTCGCCTCGCTCGGTCCGATCCTCGCGGTGCCGGGGATCCGCGACGCGGTCGCGGCCCGGCGGGCGGACGTCGTCGGCGTGAGCGGGATCGTCGCCGGCGCGCCGCTCGCGGGGATGGCGGACCGCCTGATGCCGGCGGCCGGTGCCGAGGTCACCGCGGCCGGCGCGGCCGAGTGCTACCGCGGGCTCCTGGCGGCATGGGTGGTCGACGAGGCCGATCGCGCGCTGATCCCCCGGATCGAGGCGACAGGCGTCCGCGCCGGCGCGACCGATTCGATCATGACCAATGACGCGAAGGCGGAGGCGCTCGCTCGGTTCGCGCTCGGTCTGCTCGGGTGATCGGAGCGTCCCGGCCCGCATGAGCATCGAGGTGCTGCCCGTCGAGGGGCTCCCGGAGGTCCGGCCGGGCGACGACCTCGCGTCGCTCCTGGCCGGGCCGCTGGGCTCGGTGGGCGTTCGCGACGGCGACGTGGTCGCGGTGACGCAGAAGATCGTGTCCAAGGCCGAGGGCCGTGTGGTCTCCGAAGCCGACGGCGGCCGCGAGGCCTGGGTCGAGCGGGAGACGCGGCGCCTCGTCGCCCGGCGCGGCGACCTCGTGATCGCCGAGACCCGCCACGGGTTCGTGTGCGCGAACGCGGGCGTCGACGCGTCCAACGTCGAGGAGGGGTTCCTCACGCTGCTGCCGGAGGATCCTGACGGCTCGGCGGAGCGGCTCCGCCTCGAGCTCGGCGAACAGCTCGGCGTCGAGATCGCCGTCGTGATCACGGACACGTTCGGAAGGACCTGGCGTCGAGGGGTCGTGAACGTCGCGATCGGCTGCGCGGGGATCCCGGCGCTCGTCGACCTCCGCGGGACCACCGACCACCACGGCCGCGAGCTCGAGGCGACGGTCGTGGCGCTCGCCGACGAGGTGGCGGCCGCGAGCGGGCTCGCGATGGGCAAGGCGTCGAGGGTGCCGGTCGCGATCGTGCGGGGCCTTGCGTTCGAGCCGGTGGCGGTCCCGGTGGCCGAGACGGTCCGGCCGCCCGAAGAGGACCTGTTCCGAACCTCCCCGCTCCTGTCGATCTCGGAGCGACGGACGATCCGGGCATTCGGGGACGGCGAGGTGTCACGCGAGGCGGTGGAGGAAGCGGTTCGGGCCGCATGCACGGCGCCGGCGCCGCATCACACGCGACCGTGGTCGTTCAGCGCGATCTGGAGCCCGTCGGCGAAGCGGCGGCTGCTCGAAGCGATCGCGGACGCCTGGCGCGAGGATCTCCGCGGCGACGGGACACCCGAGGCCACGATCGAACGACGGATCGCGAGGAGCGACGGGGTGCTCGGCGCCGCGCCGGTCCTGATCGTCCCATGGGTCCGGTTCCGGGGCGCCCACCCCTACGCCGACGCCGAGCGCTCGCGCGCCGAACAGGAGATGTTCCTTCTCTCGGGCGGCGCCGCGATCCAGAACCTGCTGCTGGCGCTCTCGGCACAGGGGCTCGCGTCGTGCTGGATCTCGTCGACGCTGTTCTGCCAGCAGGAGAGCCGCGCCGCGCTGGGGATGTCCGAAGAGTGGTTCGCGCTCGGAACCGTGGCGGTGGGCCCGATGCCGGCGGGGGCCGCGTCGCCGCGGCCCCCGCTGGACCTCTCGGAGCACCTGCGCACCGAGTGAGCCCGGCCCG
>Ga0207676_10000329_pt1 | contig 40846 bp, 39 predicted proteins | sample KBSSwiS72_FD_184307 | JGI IMG/M metagenome (GOLD analysis project Ga0207676, IMG submission 184307) | Switchgrass rhizosphere microbial communities from Kellogg Biological Station, Michigan, USA - KBS Switchgrass S7-2 (SPAdes) (version 2) | ecosystem: Host-associated > Plants > Roots >...
CGATAGAACTACCGGACGGAAACCTTCATCCCGAAAGCGCTCCGCCAGCGCCATAACCAGTGGCGTTTTGCCGGTCCCCCCAAGCGTGAGGTTGCCAACGCTGACGACCGGATGATTTAAATGCATCGTCCGAAAAACGCCGGTCTCATACATTTTTTCCCGCGCACCGATCAGAAGTCGAAATACACGGCTCATTGGCTTTTACTTTGCGGCAATGGGGGTCGATTTTTATTCAAAATGCTGTTGTCTCGACGTTGGAAAACGAATTCATCCGGGAGTTTTGATGCCTTTGCGAAGCATATCGATGGCTTTGACAAGTCTCGCCTGGCGCGTGTCTTCTTTCTTTGCTTCGGTGAGCCAGCGGCAGTATTCCTTGCGGTGCGTGTAGCTGAGCTTTTCGAAGAACGGCAGCAGCTTTTCCTTCTTCATCCGCGCCTGGAACTCCGCGGGCACTTCAAGCATGCGTTCGACTTCATCCTTCCACAGGACAACTTCGATGGTATCCCCTGGTGATTTTCCAATTTCTTCTCGAACAGCCTTGAGGACAACCATCATGTGCTGCGGACTACCATATTTGATGAGTGATGTCGTTTCGGGAACGCCGTCCAGGGTCGCCTGGACCGGGACTCTTCCATTCGTGGCAAATTCCTTTTCGACGTCATAGGGAAAAAGCACGTACGCGCCCCCTCCCCGGCCCGAGTGAATTTCCGCTGTGAATTTGTACTTCTTTGTCGCCATGCAATGCGGCGGATTTTACCACTGGATTTGCGTGTAGTTCATAATGCAATGCATGAAGATCTCGATCATCATCCCGGCATTCAATGAGGAACGCCTCATCGCGCATACGCTCGCCAGCGTGCAGCACGGGACGGCAGAGTTCGTGCGTCGTGGATGGGAGACCGAGCTGATCGTTTGCGACAACAACTCCACGGATGGAACGGCGGAGATCGCACGCGCCGCCGGAGCGAAGGTTGTCTTTGAGCCTGTCAATCAGATCGCTCGCGCGAGAAATTGCGGCGCGGCGGCGGCCGGCGGCGACTGGCTTATCTTCGTGGACGCGGACTCGAATCCAGACACGGCGTTGTTCCGCGAAGTGGCGGACCAGATTGTTGCGGGACGGTGCATTGCCGGCGGTGCTACGGTAAAGCTGGACGCACAACATCCGGTAACGAGCCGCGCCGTCGCGATCTGGAATTGGACCAGCCGCGTGTGCCACTGGTTCGCGGGATCGTTCATTTTTTGCAATGCCGAGGCGTTTCGCGCGGTTGGTGGATTCAGCAGTGAGTTGTTCGTTGCGGAGGAGATCGACCTGAGCAAGCGGTTCAAGCGTCTGGCGCGCGCGACAAGGAAGAAGGTGGTGATTCTTCATCACCATCCCATGCTCACGTCGGGACGCAAGGTGGAGCTTTACTCGGCAGGAGAACGCCTTCGCTTCCTCGCCAAAGCAATATGGAGGGGAGGCAGAATTTCCAGGAATCGCGAAGACTGCAGCATCTGGTATGACGGCCGCCGGTAGCCGCTGACCTCTGCTAGTATTTGAAAATGGCGGTCAGTTCAACGTCGCTCTGGCGTCCCGCGAATGTCATTGAAAACCGGCAGGTGGCCAACGGAAGTATGTGGATCAAACTGGAAGCCACCGATGACTTACCCGCACCCTTCGAGCCCGGACACGTTCTGGGCCTGGGCCTGAAGTACGACGAGGGCACCATGCGCCACGCCTATACCATCAGCCGCTCAGACCCGGCGACTCGGCGATTCGAGCATCTGTACCGCGTTATTCCCGGCGGCCGAATGACTCCACATCTGGCGTCTTTGCGCATTGGCGCTCCGATATCGTTTCACGGACCGTTTCACACGCCGATACAGAAGGAGATTCGAGCTGCAGCAGAGCGCATCGTTTTGATTGCGACCGGCACTGGAATTGGCCCGGTGTTTGGCTACGCAGAAAAAGTCCTGAGGGAGGGGGAGTCGCGGCCCATAACGTTGTACACAGGCTTTCATGTGGAATCCGATATGTGCCTGGTCGACGAGCTGGAAACCCTCGCCCACGAACATCACAACTTCGCGTGGCATTTTACGATCTCTCATCCTTCGGAATTTTGGCGGGGCATGACCGGACGCGTCACGGATTGTGTTCCTGCCCAGATCAACACGAACGACTTGAATACCTGTCACTTTCATCTGGTCGGAAACGGCGAAATGGTTCACGTCATGAGAAAGGCTCTTCATTGCGCTGGCGTATCGCCGGAGCGGGTCAGCATCGAAACGTATTTCAATCACCACGCAGATCCGACGGATGACGACATTCATGCCCTGGCGGCGCGATTCCGCAGGAATGGTAAGCGATACGAATAAACTTACGCTCAGTTCTTTGGCGTCAGCTTTAGGATTTTCCCGCCATTACCGTCAGTCATGACATACAGAGCGCCGTCGGGGCCTTCATGTACGTCTCGGATTCTGGTGTTGAGTTCGGTGAGCAGGCGTTCTTCGCCCATCACGCGCTCGTTGTTCAGCTCGAGTCGGATCAAATACTTTCCAGCCAGCGCCGACACAAAGAGGTTTCCCTGCCACGCGGGAAAAAGTTTGCCATTGTAAAAGCTGATTCCAGCGGGTGCGATGTCGGGCGTCCAGAAATAGACGGGCTGTTCCATACCGGCTTCGGCAGTTTTGTCATTGTTAATCGGTTTTCCACTGTATTCGCGGCCGTAACCAATGATGGGGAACCCGTAGTTCTTGCCTTTTTCGACCTCGTTGATTTCGTCCCCGCCGCGCGGGCCATGTTCGCTGGTCCATAACTTTCCGGTGCGCGGATGAATGGCGACGCCCTGAATGTCTCGAAATCCCAGAGCATAAATTTCCGGATGTGTACCGGCTCGTCCGACGAAAGGATTGTCCTTTGGAATCGATCCATCGGAGTTGATGCGCATCACCTTGCCCATGTTGCTGTCGAGTTGCTGCGGTTGAGGCCAATCCACCGAGTTGATACCGAGGCCCGCGGGAATCGACGACGTGACAAATAGAGTTCCGTCCGGTGCCTGAATCACGCGACCGCCCGTGCCTTCCGCATCGAGCAGGACTTTGACATTCTCGATGCGCTTGTCATCTTTGGACAGTTGAGCACGTGCCACTTTCAGTACGCCGGCGAACCGAGGAGGTGCGGCTTCGTTCGTGCCTGCCGGCAACACCGTGTAGCTCAAGTAAACCGTGCGATTGGCGCTAAAATCTTTGTCGAGGCGGACGTCAAACAGTCCCTGACCGCGCGCCCAAAGTGCGGGCAACCCATCCAGCGCGTCCGATACTCGACCATTCTTTTCGATGATGTGAATCTTTCCCGGACGCTCGCCCACGATGATTCGACCGTCGGGAAGAAAGCTGAAGCAGAATCCGCCCGTCAATCCTTCTGCAAATGTTTCAACTTTGTATGCCGCGGTTTTGGCCGCGTGTGGAGCGCGGGTCTGCCCGGGCCAGGCCGGTATAGGCGCGTAACCGTCGGGTGCAGCGCTTTCCGTGGTGGCGGGTGCTCCCGGCGCGGCCGCCGTTTGCGCCGGCGGACGCGGAATCGTTCGGACCGTTTGCGCCAGGAACACGGATGTCGCCAAACAGAAACACAGAAAGACGACCAGCCATAATCTTCGAAACATGAATCCTCCATTTGTGTGTTTCACCGTTCGGCACCCAGAAATGCCATGACTTTTTCGGTAGCGCCAGTATTTCTTTCAACAATTCGGCGTGCATTCTCACCCAGAGTGGCTGTTGCTGCAGCATCCCTGAGCAATCGGTCGACAGCAGATGCCAGTTCATCCGAGTCCCGGACCTGAATTGCGGCACCCGCATCGAGAAACAGCGACACGATTTCGCGAAAGTTTTCCATGTGTGGTCCAAACACAATGGCTCTGGACGCGGCCGCCGGTTCAAGAATGTTGTGTCCTCCACGCGGCACAAGCGTCCCGCCCATGAAAACAACAGTGGCATATGGAAATGTGGACGCCAATTCACCGATCGTATCGAGAAGCAGCACGTCAGTGAAGAATGGCGCAGTCGAGCTCCGATGCGATCCGTTCGAAGCGGTGCGCCTGGAGCATTGGAAGCCTCGCGCACGCACCAGTTGTTCAACCGTCGAGAAGCGTTCGGGATGTCGCGGCGCAATCAAGAGTTTCAGTCCGGGATGACTCTGTCTCACCGCCGCAAACGCCGCCAGTACCAACTCTTCTTCATTCACCGGGCTTGCAGTACCAGCGGCGGTGGTGCTGGCCGCAATCCAGAGCGGCTGATTGGCATGGAGTACGTGAGTCAGGTTCGGGTCCAGCGGCTGCAGCCCGGACAACACATCAAATTTAAGATTGCCGAACACCTGCACCTTCTTGCGATTGGCTCCAAGAGCTTCGATGCGCTCTCGATCCGCTTCCGTCTGCATGCCCATCACCGAATAATCGTTGAGTACGGTCTTCAGCCACCAGCGAATCCAGAGATATCGGGGAAGAGATCGGTCCGAAATCCGGCCATTGACCATCATTACTGTGATCTTTCGGTGCCGGCACTTTCGAAGAAAATTCGGCCAGATCTCCGTTTCCGCGATGATAACCAGCACCGGGTTGACTCTGGCCAGGGTGCGGCGAATACAGCCTGGAAAATCGAAGGGGAAATAAAAGACATGATCGGCAAGCCCGGGGGTTTCCCGCGCCAGCTGCTGACCTGTCGGAGTAATTGTGGAGAGCACCACGGGATGGCCAGGATACTGAAGTCGCAGGCCTTCCATGAGTTTCCCGACTGCCCGGACCTCTCCAACCGATACGGCGTGAACCCATATGCTTCGCTTCAAATTGGGAATATCCAGATACCCAAACCGGGATTTCAGGGTGGAAAAGTAATGGCGCGAACGGATGAGGTACCAGGGTGCGGAAACCAGTAGTCCCACGAAAAGACAAAACGTGTACGTGAAATACATGTTCGCAGCAAAGTATACTTTCAAATTCGGACTCTTGGGTTTGTTTGCAACTGGAGGATCAGAGACTAATGGCAATCAAGGTAGGAATAAACGGGTTTGGGCGGATCGGGAGAAATCTGTTTCGTGCGGCGATGGGCGACAAGGATATCGAAATCGTCGCGGTCAATGACATCACAAGTCCCGACGCACTGGCATATCTCCTCAAGCATGATTCGGTTCTTGGTGGACTGAAGGCGAATGTCGGTTCAACCGCCGACGGAATCGTCGTCGATGGACACACGGTTCGCGTGTTCAAGGAACGGGATCCCGGGAAAATAGACTGGCCGTCGCTTGGAGTGGAAGTGGTGGTGGAGTCGACCGGCCTGTTCACGAACGCTGACGATGCCCGGAAACACATGCATGGAACCGTTCGCAAGGTCATCATTTCCGCGCCGGCGAAGAACGAAGACATCACCATCTGCATCGGTGTAAACGACAAGAGCTACGACCATGCCAAACACCACGTCATATCGAACGCCTCGTGCACCACGAACTGCCTCTCGCCGGTGGCAAAGGTGATTCACGAGACTTTCGGCATCGAACGTGGATTGATGACGACGATTCATTCCTATACGAACGACCAGAAGCTCCTCGACCTTCCACATTCGGATATGCGCCGCGCCCGCGCCGCCGCACTGTCAATGATTCCGACTTCCACGGGAGCCGCGAAAGCGATTGGACTGGTTCTTCCGGCATTGAAGGGAAAACTTGACGGCATTGCCATACGCGTTCCCACACCGGATGTGTCGCTGGTGGACTTGACGGTGCAGACGACGAAGCCGGCCACGGACAAGAGTGTGAATGAGGCATTGAAGGCTGCGGCCGAGGGTCCCATGAAGGGAATTATGCAGTACACGGAGGAGGAACTGGTCTCAATCGACTTCCTTCACAATCCTCATTCATCGATCGTGGATGCTCCACTGACGAAATCACTGGGAGAGAATTTCATCAAAGTCTTCGCCTGGTACGACAACGAGTGGGGATTCAGCTGCCGCATGCAGGACATGATCAAGCTGGTCGGAAAGAAGTAACAACACGCCTTGGCGAGATAAATTGCCCTCCTGAGTCAGGAGGGCAGCGGGATCGCGAAGCGGATCCCGCGAGGGGTGGTTGCCAAAGGAACCACCCCGGCGCCCATCTCTTGATGGGCCACCCCTCCTGACTCAGGAGGGGGCTTTGTCCGTATTTGAAACTCATGAGCAAACTCTCAATCACCGATATTGATCTCAATGGCCGACGCGTCTTCATGCGCGTCGACTTTAACGTGCCCATTCAGGATGGCGTGATCACCGAAGATGCACGGATCCAGGCGGCGCTTCCTTCAATCCGCTACGTCGTCCAAAAAGGCGGCCGCTTGATTCTTGCGTCGCATCTCGGGCGGCCGAAGGGTAAGCCAGACCTCCAATACAGTCTCCAGCCCGTGGCAAACCGGCTGTCGGAACTTCTCGGCAAGCCAGTTGGTTTTGCGCCGGACTGCGTTGGTGGGGCGGTCGAAGCCATGACCAGGGAATTGCGCGACGGTGACGTACTGCTGCTGGAAAATCTGCGCTTTCATTCCGAAGAAGAAAAAAACGATCCTGCATTTTCGAAGCAGCTTGCCGCACTGTGCGATGTGTATGTCAACGATGCCTTTGGAACGGCGCACCGAGCCCATGCGTCCACTGCCGGCATCACAGAGTACGTTCATCCAGCGGCGGCCGGTTTTCTCATGCAGAAAGAACTGGAGTGTCTTGGCCACGCTCTTGGCCAGGCCGCTCGCCCGTATGTGTCGATCGTTGGTGGTTCAAAAGTTTCAGACAAGATCGAACTGATTGAAAATTTCCTCGGCCGGGCCAGCCAGATTCTGATTGGTGGCGCGATGGCATACACGTTTCTGCGTGCGAAAGGGATGGAAACGGGCAAGTCTCTTGTCGAAGTCGACAAGATGGATCTTGCGAAGGATTTGATGGCACGGGCCATTTCAAAGGGAGTCTCGCTTGAGCTTCCCGTGGATCACGTCGTTGCGGCATCGCTGAAAAGCACGGAGTCCAGCGTTGTTCCGGTCAGCGAGACCCCGGCGGATCAGATGGGCCTGGATATCGGTCCCGAGACGGTACAAAAGTATTCCGGAATCATAGCTGCCGCAAAGACCGTTGTATGGAACGGACCCATGGGCGTGTTTGAAAATCCCTTATTCTCAAAAGGCACCTTCGCAATCGCACGTGCAGTAGCGGATTCGGGCGCTTTCTCGATTATCGGGGGCGGCGACTCCGCAGCGGCGGTAGCGCAGTCGGGAATGGAATCGAAGATCACGCATATCTCCACCGGAGGAGGCGCATCGCTGGAGTTTCTTTCCGGCCAAAAGTTGCCTGGTGTGGAAGCGTTGACGGAGAAGGAAGATAAAGAAAAGGAGTCTCGATGAGACGGCCCATCATTGCCGGGAACTGGAAATTGTTTAAGACGCTTGCAGAGACGCGAGCTTTTTTTGACGCGCTCATTCCAGAGATCCTGGGTGTCGAGCATTGCGAGATCGTCGTTGCACCTCCATTTACGGCTCTGGCCACCGCGGCTGTCGAAGCGGACGGTACCCGGGTTTCCATAGCAGCTCAGGATGTTTTTTGGGAACAACAAGGGGCGTTCACGGGTGAAGTTTCCGTGAAGATGCTGGTGGATGCGGGATGCGGATATGTGATCATCGGTCACTCCGAACGCCGGCAGTTCTTTGGCGAAACCGATGAAACCGTCGAGAAGAAAACTCGTGCCGCCATTGGCGGCGAGCTCCATGCGATTGTCTGTGTCGGAGAGACATTGACGCAACGAGACGGCGGTCATGCGGCGGAAGTCGTTCGCCTTCAGATCCAGGAAGGACTCGGAAAGTTTTCAGCAGCGGAACTGTCCCACATCACGATTGCATACGAACCTGTCTGGGCGATCGGAACAGGCCGCACGGCGACACCGGAAATTGCCGCCGAGATGCACGGAGAAATCCGAAAGACGATTCTGCAGATTCATGGAGCTGGTGCGGCTGGTGCCATTCGCATTCTGTATGGAGGAAGCGTCAAGCCCGACAACATCGCAGCGCTGATGCAAAAGGAAGACATTGATGGCGCCCTGGTGGGCGGAGCCAGCCTCGATGCGTCCTCATTTGCGGCGATCGTCCGGTACAAATGAGGGAGGGTTCATTGACGGGGCGAAACCTTTCCCCTATCATTGTCGACTGCGAGATGAACTTATGATCACACTGTTAACGATATTTCACGTTTTGATCTGTATCTTTCTGATTCTGGTGGTGCTGCTTCAGCAGGGCAAAGGCGCCGACTGGGCAGGAACCTTTGGCGGAGGCGGCAGCCAGACTGTATTTGGTGCACGTGGTGCAGGAACGGTTTTGTCGAAGGCAACGACGGCGGCGGCAATTATTTTCATGATCACGTCCCTGGCACTGACAATCCTGATTGCCCGTCCTGGCGTGAATTCGGTGATCGACGAAAAAGCGGTTCCCAAAACAACGACACCGGCACCAGCCCCGGCGCCGCAGCCTCCAGCAGGTCAGCCCCCGAGGTAAATTTAAGTTTTTCAAAGCCGAAGTGGCGGAATTGGCAGACGCACCATCTTGAGGTGGTGGCGCCTAAAGGCGTGGGGGTTCGAGTCCCCCCTTCGGCATTATAGGTTTCAATAGATTGCAGCCGCGACTGCTATCGCCGAAATGACAGATCTCCTGGACCGCCCCATTGGAAGGTCCAGTTTCCTTGACCGATTCCATATCCAAGAGCTGAAAGTCGGAAAAACCACTCTCTCGTCGATGGCCGAAATACTGCGATTTCTGCTTTCGCGTCACCATCAAAGTCGCCTTTGATTGGCACGTCTCCTCCCACGCCCCATTGGTAAGTCCAATCGCCTTGACCGATCGCGTAGTTAAACGACGAAAGCCGAAAGAACCACTCACCGGTCGAGGGACGATACACGGCGATATCGGTTTTTTTATCGCCATCGAAATCACCGGCAACCGGCTGGTCGGCTCCCCGGCCCCATTGGTAAATCCAATTGCCTTGACCGATCGCGTAGTTGAACGACGAAAGGCGAAGGAACCACTCACCGGTCGAGGGACGATACACGGCGATATCGGTTTTTTTATCGCCATCGAAATCACCGGCAACCGGCTGGTCGGCTCCCAGACCCCATTGGTAAATCCAATTGCCTTGACCGATCGCGTAGTTGAACGACGAAAGGCGAAGGAACCACTCACCGGATATTGGCCGATAGACTGCAATTTCAGTTCTACCGTCGCCATCGAAATCGCCGGTAATCGGAACGTCTCCATTAACGCCCCATTCGAAATACCAGTTGCCTGCAGCTATGGCATAGTTCTGTGTTGAGAGTCGAAGTAACCATGCTCCCGTTGACGGTCGGTACACTGCGATTTCGGACCTTCCATCGCCATCGAAATCACCGGTAATCGGAATATCGCCATTGCCTCCCCACTGAAAGTACCAGTTCCCCTGGGCGGGGGCGAAGCCGGTGGAGGAGAGTCTCAAAAACCATTCACCTGTTGACGGCCGGTAAACAGCAATGTCCGATTTGCCATCACCGTCGTAGTCCCCTTTCAGGAGACTCGAATCTGTCTGGGGCAATTCGAACCGCGCGACACAGTTGATTGAAGTTGTCATGGTCACATTGCCATCCGCACAATCGGAATCGCCGCTCCATCCATTGAAGATGGAACCGGCTGCAGCTGCCGGATGAAGGGTGACCGTTTGCCCTTTATCGAAAGACGTACTGCACGTATCTCCGCAATCGATGCCCGCCGGAGTTGTAGTTACTATGCCGTCGCCCGTCCCGGTTTCAGTCAGAGTCAGCGACGGAGGATTCACCGTGAACACGACGGGGTAACTGGTTCCGTACAGCGTGGATACCGTCACATTCCGCGCACCTAGTACGGCATCGGTGGCAATGGAGAATGTCGCCGTTGCCGTCGTCAAATTCTGAGGCGCGACGCTGCTCACAGCGATTCCAGGTCCGGCAAATACCGTCATTCCACTCACAAAGTTTTCACCGTTCAGCGTCACTGGAACGCTGGCACCCTGGCCTCCGAACGCCGGAGAGATGGAATTCAATATCGGTGGTGGAACTGTTACGTTGAAGGTCGCCGCCAGTCCGGTCCCATCTGATGTCGTCAGCGTCATGCTGCGAGCACCCGGTTGAGCAGCCGCTGTGATCGTCAGAACTGCAGTAGCCGACGTGGAACTATTGACGTGGATGTCGCTGACGTTAATGCCCGCACCCGCATTGACAATCATCGAGGGTCCAAAATTCAATCCGGTTAAAGTCACTGTTACGGGAGATCCGAGAACTCCCGTCGACGGGTTGATCGATATGAGATCCGGCAGAGCGGAAGTCACTCCGAAACTGATGGAATTGCTTACCCCTGTTCCATAGCTGACGGTAACATTGCGCGGACCTATGGTCGCTCCCGCGGCAATTCCAAACGTTGCAGTGGCCGATGTCGGCGTAGACACGTTGATATTGCTTACAGAAATTCCTGCACCTGGACTGATCGACATTCCCGTTGCGAAACCGGACCCGGTCATACTCACCGAAACGTTTTTGCCAAGTGGGCCGAGCGATGGGTTGATACTCGTTAGCGAGGGGCGCTCAACGACGGTAAATGGAAGCGATCCAGTTGTTCCGCCTGCCGCAGTCACTGTGATGCTGCGCGGGCCCAACGATGCAGAAGGATCTACCGTCACAGTCGCCGATACTGCAAGCGCGTTGACGATGGTGACAGCACTCACGGTGACCCCACTACCACTCACATTGATAGTCGCCGGAGCGATGAAGTTCGCCCCAGAGAATATAACGAACTGGCTGCTGCCCGGCACTCCAACCGCGGGGTTGATATTCCCCAGCGTTGGAAGCGGAGGAAGCACGGTGAATTCGACAGGCGCGGTTGTTCCCCAAAGTGTTTCCAGCGTGAAGTTGCGCGCACCCAACGTCGCATTCGGTAAAATCTGGATGGTCCCGATGATCGTGTTCTCATCGACCACAGTTAACAAACCATATTGAGAAAGACCGGATCCCGAAAAGGAGATCGGCCCCCCAAAGTTTGTGCCTTTCAGCGTGACCTGGGTGAGTTCCCCCACACGTCCAAAGTTCGGCGTTATAGAAGTCAGTGTCGGAGGAGCCAATGCCTCCCGAACATTGAGAGTCACCGCATTGCTGGTTCCTCCGTGACCTGTAATGGAAAAGGTTCGGGGACCGAGAACGGCATCTGGTGCAGCAGTGAGTCCTGTGGTGAGTCGCTTGTCCGTCGACAAATCGATATATGCGACCCCAACATTCGACCCCACGTTCATGGTGATGGGAGGAAAGAGATTGGTTCCTTCAATGAAAAAATTGCTCGTCTTACCACGAAAGAGCTCCAGTGGAATTGGGAGGACGGACGTCAAGGCCGGAGGAAGGGGAGTGACGGCGATAGTTACAAAATTGCTTTGTCCCGACGGTGTTTGAACCGTGATTCCCACATCTGGACGATACGGCAAGGCAGAAATATATGAAGGAACAGGCAGCGTCAACGTGGCTGTCAGGCTGGTCGAACTATTGATCACAACATTGGATACCGGGACAATCTGAGAATTACTGTTCGCAAAGATCGTCAGGGGAGCGGTGAAGTTTCCTCCAGTCAAGGTCAGGGACACCGTCGTTCCTGCCAGGCCGGATGTGGGAGAAAGGCCAGTTATCGTCGGAACGTCTGATATGACGAAAAGCTTCGTGGAATTGCTTCCACCCAGAGCATCGATCAGCATAATGCTTCGTTCACCCAGAGTGGCGTTGGCAGCGACAGTAAACGTTGCCCGTGCATTCGTCTGGCTGGTGATGACAAGGTTGGATACGGTGATATCGGTCATGGCGCCGAACGATATGCCCGGGAAAAATCCATCTCCCGTAAAGAATATTGTTTGCGCACCATTCTGACGAACAGACGTTGGAGAGAGGGTCGCAAGAATGAGGAGGTCACTTTGGATATTGTAAGTTCCGGTAACTTCCTGATTTCGACTGGTGACCTTTATGTAGTAGGTGCCTGTGGGCAACGCCGCCGTTATCCTCGAATTGTTTCCACCAGCCCCACCCTGATCTGAAGCCAGAACCGTTCCGTTGATATCCAGCAAATACAACCATGTATCAAAAACGTTGGACGTCAGATTGATCGTTACCGTTCTCGCATTGGTCGTAAATGGGTAGAAAGCCACATATCGTCCCAGAGAATTGGGGTCCTGGTAACTACCCTTTGAGAAGTCATTGGAAAATGAATTGAAGTTTTGAAATTGAGTAACGATCACTTCGATTCCGGTGGTCTGGGAAACTCCATTGGCTGTGCCTGTAATCCCGATTACATAGATACCGGGGTTTACAGTGCTCCCAGGCGTGATGGAAAGCGATGTCGTGGGATTCCCTGACCCCAGAAAGGGTGATGTCAGCGAAGTTGCAAACCCGGATGGCGCATTTACCGTGAGAGTCACATCGGACGTAAACGAACCAATGGTAGACAGTGCGACAATTGCCGAAGTGGTCGCACCTTTCACGACCACCGGAAATCCCATTGACGCACCCAGACGGAAGTCCGATGTCGGAAAAGCTCCGCAGGTGTTCAGAGCCTTGACCACATTCAGTCGACCTCCAGTGGCGACCTTCCCCGCAAGGGAAGCCAGTGAATCTACAGATGAAGGCGCCAGCAATGTGGATTTCAACTGCGCCGTAGGCATTCCTGGGCAGGCAGAAAGCACGAGCGCTGCCGCACCGGTCACCATAGGTGCAGACATGGACGTTCCGCTGAAGAAATCGAACCCACTGCTGAGAAGGTCAGCGTTCAACGTCGAATAGATATCCACGCCCGGTGCAGCAATATCGATACTCACAGCACCGAAATTTGAAAATGAAGCGAGAGTGTCTGTGTTATCCGTTGCTGCAACAGATATCAGACTCGGCGCGTCGAAGGACGACGGGTATGACGGAGTACTGTCCGTGTTCAAGCCTTCATTTCCTGCGGCCGTTACAAATAACATGTTGTTGATGGAGTTTCCGGCGAGGTTGATTTCGTCCAGAAGAGCCTGGCTAAAACTCAAGCTTCCCCAACTGGCATTCAGAATTCGAATATTGGCTGCAGTTCCAAACTGAGCCTTGGCCTGAATCGCAAAATCGATGGCCGCAATGGCATTTTCTGTAGTTCCTTCGCCTTCAACATTGAGAAATCGGAGGGACATCATTTGCGCGACGGGACTGACTCCTGAAACACCAAAACCATTATTTCCAGTTGCTCCGATAATTCCAGCCACGGCCGTTCCGTGTCCGTTCCGATCGTCCGGCACGCAGTCCCTGCTTATTGCGTTGAACCCCCGAGTCCCGGCGGCGCAATTAATGGTCTGACCCGAAATCGTGACGCTGAACGCTGCAGGCGCACTCCACATATTGGCCGCCAGATCCGTATGACCCCACTGGATCCCTGAATCGATCACACCGATCACGAACGACCGGGACCCGGTCGTAATATTCCACGCCTCTTTAGCCTTGATGTCAGCGCCCGAAATTCCTGGCGCATTTTTATGAACGGCCTGACCGGAATTTGTGAGTCCCCATTGATTGCCGTAAAGAAGATCATTGGGAAAATCGGAGGCATGCCAGATAAAGTTTGGCTCTACAAACTCTACATCCGGGCGGGCAGCGAGGGCCCGCATCAAATCTTCGACACTCCTGCCTCGGGAGCGAAGACGAACGGCTCCTGTGACTCCCACAGGGTCCGATGCCTCGATTTCAGCGTCCTGTGCCATTACTGCATCCGCAACATTGCGACGCTGCCCCGGCGTTGCCGCTCGGAATCGAACGATAACTTCTCCGGCAACGACATCGCGTCCCTGAAAGCGATCCTTTTTCAGAGTTTGTCCCGAAAGGGGAAATGTCAGAAAGAGAAGCAGAACGAATACTTTGCAAGCTGTTTGGATTTGTTTCATATCGACACAAAATGGACCGTCACGTCGAACCTGCCCCGGACCAGCTCGGGATATTAAGATTGACTTGACTATTTGTCGATGGTTCTTCTCCTCACCTCGGCCGAATCGAAAGCATAAGAAGGATAAGCAGAGTGTGGCGGGAAGCCGGCAGCGACCTCTGGTTATCCTCGAACAATACTTGTCACTGCTCGTCGATGTCGGGCGTGATCCCGAGTGTCGGCGGCAGGCAGCTTGTCAAGTTGGGCTTCATCCTTCTCGAGCTGGTCCATGCTCGCGGTGAGATTCTGCTTGTGCGACTCGAAGGTGCGGTCGATTTTTGCCTTCTGGTCGTCGCTGCTCCCAAGCCGCGTCAGCAACGTAGTATTCGTCCACCATGCCGTCGCGTCATTACGAACCAGAATACGGCCAGGGTTGGCGTCATCGACCGGTGCAGGGATCATCCTATCTCTCCGACAAGATCGGGGTTAATCGGCGTGCCGGCGTTTAACAGAAGACCGCGAACTCCAGCAGGAGCAGCAACCGCGAGCCCCGGCAGCGTTTCCTGCGCACGCTGAAGATTGGCCATCAGCCGCACCAGCTCGCGAAGTGCATTCCCCGGGCCAGTCTCCGGCATGTTCGGCGTGTTTCGCAGCCGCTGCAGCATTTCCTGGGCCTGCCGCAGTTAATCTGCCTGTGTCGGCAGAGGAGTGGGATTTTGTACCACTGCAGGTGCAGGATTTGGCGAGCGCTGCCACAAAGATTTTTTCTTTCATTACAGACCCGATCCATAGTTAGATCCACTGGTGCTTCGACCGCGATTGTGCGGGCTAACCAATGGGCGGCCCACTCTATGAATGACAAGAACACTCCAATAAATACTCAGTCACAGGAAGCAGGTCCTATTTGCAGCCCGCGCGACCCGATGATCGGATGATCGTAAGAATTTCTACAATGCTGACCCTGCTTCTCTCCGCGTCCTTCATTTCCTGCCTGACACTCAACGCTCAGACGCTGCCGCCGGCGCCTGCTGCGGAAACCCCGCCATCGCGGGGCCGCGTCGGCTTCGAGGTGGCGGCGGGACCCGCATTCGAAACCTCCGTCGCCGGCGGTCGTGCGCCGCAGCGCGCCGTGCTTGGCGTCCCGTCACTGACTCTCAGGGTGGCCTCGTGGTTCGACTACGCCGTCGAAGGCCACTTCGCTCGCCACGTGACTCCGACCACCGCGAACGAATTCGGCATCGTCCCTATCGCCTTTCGATTGCACACCGGGGGACGGAACCAGGTTCATCTCTCAGGCGGCGTGGGCGTGGTGTGGTCGGGGTTGGCCGGAATCCATGGCCTGGAGCAGCGCCAGAACTATATCACGCAACTTGGAGCGGGCTTCGCGAGGGTGCGTGCCAACGGTTCCGCCTTATCGCTGGAAACCCGCTTCTACCATCTGTCGAACGACGGCGCGAAACCACCGAACCTCGGCATCGAACAGATCTCGTTGCTCGTGGGCTATCGGCTGCCAAGGTAAATGGGCCTCGAGGAGATGCGGAGGAAGAGTGGAGCCTCACGAATCGTTGATACATTTCTCACACGCGTAAGAAGTATTTGCGAGAGGACGTCGCTCGACAAAACCGCCAAAGGGCACAACCGGCTCGGATCATTGGGTAGCCGCTGTGTTTCTGACGGCGTTCAAACCGCATAAGACTGCAGGCTCAGACGCCAGCGTGGCGCATCGCGGGTTTTTCGACAAACGGAAGATCGATGATCGCGTCAGTGCTCTGGCGGTCCATCTCGCGAACGGAGTATTCGGAACGATCTGCGTGGGATTTTTCGCAGAAGACAAATTTACCGGGGTGCCGACGGGGCATGGTTTGTTCTTCGGCGGAGGATTCACGCTGTTGTCGACGCAGGTCATCGGATCCGTATCCGTCATTCCCTTCACTCTGGTTCTTTCTTTCATCTTCTGGACGCGGTCAAAGCCACGATGAGTTGCGCGTCTCCAGAGATAAGGAAGAAATCGAGGGACTGGATCTGGGCGAACACGGAATGGAAGCCCCATTTCTTGCAAATCCTCCCCAGTCGATGAATGGCACAAACTGCACGCGATCGATGCCGGTGCAGATGACTTTCTTACGAAGCCTTTTCTTCCAGAAGAACTGCTCGCCTGATTAAAGGTGGCGCTTCGCCGGATAATGCCCGTATCCGCTGACTCAAAGTACAAAGTACCGTGTCTTCCGATCGAAGAATATCGAAGAGGACTTCGACGCGAGGCAGGCACGCGTTTACAGGGCAGTCTATTTGGCTCATGCTCATCCGGCATTCGTGAATTGGTCGCTACAATTCACTCCGTGTTGGAAAAATCAGTGCTTTCCTTTTACAGTACATAGATGAAACGCATCGGAATCCTCACGGCAGGCGGCGACACCCCCGCTCTCAACGCAACCATCCACGGCGCGGTGGTGCGAGCCAATCAGCTAAAGCTGGAAATCTACGGATTCATCAAGGGCTTCAATTGCCTCTTCAATCCCCGCGTTCCTCACGTTCATCTGAACCCGTTGTTCCAGGAAATCCCCGAACTCGATCCGACAAAGGGTGGCACGTTGATCGGTTCGTCCCGCGACTATGTCGATCCCAGCAAAAAGGACGAACTGGACCTCGTTGCGTCTCGTCTGGCACACCTCGGCATCGATGGGCTGATCTGTATTGGCGGCGACGGCACACTTAATGGCCTTCAGCCGCTTGCCGAGCGCCTGCCCACCGTGCTGGCTCCAAAAACGATCGACAATGATCTGGGTTTAAATTTTCCCAGCGAGCCCGATGAATGGGTGCGCGCCGTGGATGATTCCCGGGCCGGCTTTATCTACAAGCGGACGCCGTCGAGCGCCGTCTTCGATCTTGACCAGATCGTGAACTACGCCACGCCGGGTTACGCCACCGCTGTGATGGTGTCTGCACAGGGCGTGGAGCGCATCCGCACGACCGCAGAGAGTCACCGGCGCATCGCAATCATCGAAGTGATGGGACGGCATTCCGGCTATATCGCACTCGGAACAGCTTACGGTCAACCCGATATCATCCTGGTCCCCGAGCATGCGGTGGATATCGAACGCGTCGTCGATCGCGTGAAGTATCTTTACGATCTACAGAAGAACGTCGTGATCGTGTGCGGCGAAGGGATCGTCGACGACCGGGGAAATGAACTGGCCGAGTCCCGATCGACCGATCCCGGGGGCAATGTCGTGTTTACCGGCGCCGCCGACGCCTTGCGCGAACGCTTGATTTACCTCATGGGAGACAGCTACTTTCAACGCTATCGACGCGGCAGTTCTGCGAAGGAAGCGATTTTTACCAGAAAAGTGGGGCACACGCAGCGCGGCGGTCGTCCGATTCAATTCGACCGGTTCTATGCGGCGCAGTTGGGTTCGAAAGCGGTGGATCTCCTGGTGGAAGGCCGCAATAACGCGGTTTCCGTTTTGCAATACCAATCGAGCAAAGGCTTTCACGTGGAAGGCTACGACGGAAATCGATTCCGCGACCGCTGGGGTTTGATCCATGCGCGTGAAATGCATCGTTCGCTCTATGATCCGAAATTGATGAAGCCTTCCAAGATGGGAATCGATTATCTGCTACCGATCTTCACTGATGCCATTGGGAACGACGACGCGGAATACATGCGTCAAACTCTTTTCGATCCCGGCAATCTCGTGCAGCCGTATCACTCGATCAACACGGACATTCACAAGCGGATTCGGTACATCGATGCCGTGGACTAGTGGGACATCGCGTAGATGACATAATTGACGCCGAGCTGCGTTGCCCAGACGGCCGGTTTTAAAGGGGCGTCTCCTTTATCCAGGTCTTCCCAGTAATCGCCAAGGTCATTGTTGTAGTTCGCAATCACGCACAGCCTTCCGTGTTCGTCTTCAAGTCCCCAGAATTGAGGTCGGAACGTGGCATTGTACGGCGGATCGTAATCGAGACTGTCGATATCGAAGAACTGATGGAATACCGGATGGCTGACATCCAGTCGCACAAATTTGTACTCCGGAACTGCCCGCCCCAGATAGTGGCGAAAGATTTCCAGTTCATCGGGGTCGCCGGGAAGCATGCCGGGCTCCCGGAAATCGTCCGCCATGATAAAGCCGCCCCGCCGGATGTATTCGCCAAGGTTTTTGATTTCGTTATCGGTGAGTTGCATGAATCCCGGCTCGGAAAAATAGAGAAATGGATAGTTGAAAATCTCCGGATCTGCGAGATCAACATTCTGATGCGAGTCGCGGGTGGTATTAACGCCGGTTGTTTCCTTCAGCAGCGCGGTAACGAATTCGTCTGAAAACGGCCAGTCATGCCACCAGGGAGGACCAGGGGACTCTGGATCCTCGGCTATTTCTCGCCAGTACTGTGTCCACCGGCGCTGAGTAAACTGGACCCGGGCAAACTTGAATTCGGAGGACTTCGGCGGTTCCTGGGAAGTTCCTGGCGCGGCCAGAACCATCAGAAACACAACGACTGCAAATAGTTTCTTCATCGTGTCCTCAACCATTCGAGCCGAAGATACAGGATTCGCCGCATTGAAGCGAGTATACGCTGGGGCTCATTGGGTTCAAATTCTAACTTCGAAGCGGAAACCGCGGTGTATTCTCTCTGCCCATGTATTTAAGAATGTTTCTCTATAAACGTCTCCTTTTGAGCTTTTCTTTCATAAGCTTTCTTCTTTGTGCAACGTCTGTTCATGCGCAACAGAGACCTCTTTTAACGGAGGATCCACGCCTGATTCCTTCCGGTTCCCTGGACGTCGAGGCGGGATTTGGGTTCGAGAAGAATGCGGTCTATACGGTGTCCAATCTCGAGGGCAACCATGTGGCGCTGTTTCCCCTGGGCCTGAACTTTGGTCTTGGCGACAACGCAGAGTTTCAGATGAACTGGACCGTGCACGATTACCTGCATACAGCGGACGATGTCTGGCACAGCGATTTCGGAGATGTCTCCCTGTCGACGAAAATGAAAGTCGCCGGGGAGTCTCACGCGGTTCCGAGTATTTCGTTCCGGCCGACGGTCATTCTGCCCAATGCAAGTCAGAATAGCGGGCTCGGACTGAACACCATGCGATTCTTCGCGAACGTTCTGCTGGGCAAGACCATTGGAAGATTGTACGTGTTTGGAAATTTCGGATTCGGAATCATTGACGATCCGACGGTGGCTGAGGCTCAGAACGACCCATTGACGTATGGATTCGCCACGATGATTTGGATCACACCCAAAGTGAACTGGGTTTCTGAAATCAATGGATTTAAAAATCCTCGCGAAAGCCCAGCTCTCGGAAGCGAATCGCGAAGCCAGGTTCGCTCGGGATTCCAGTTAGAAGCTTCAGGGATCCGCTGGGATGTGGGGCTGCTTGCCGGCCTGACGAAATTCGACCCGGATTACGGGATTGTTTTCGGAATGACGAAACGTTTCAAGAAGTAGGCCGTTACGACGTGTAGTCGGCGTTGATCCGGATATAGCCTTCCGTGAAGTCGCAGGTCCACACCGTGGCCCGTCCTGTCCCGGAATGAAGCACTATCCTCAATTTGATTTCCTTCTCTCTCATGCGCTTCTGCGCCGCTTCCAGGTCTCCGTGGATCATGGATACATTGTCGATGTAGATTTCAATCTGGTCCGATGCGAGCGGCACGCCGGAGTTCCCAACTGCGGCAACCAGCCGGCCCCAATTTGGATCCGAACCATATATCGCTGTTTTTACCAGCGGGGATCGCGCCACGCATCGTGCGATTTCACGGGCGGCCTCGTCGCTGGGCGCGCCTTCCACCGAGAGTTCCACAAACTTGGATGCGCCTTCTCCGTCACGCGCAATCGATTTTGCCAACTGCTGGCACACATCCATCAACTGAGCCGTGAAAGCCTCCGGTTTCGGCGCGACGCCCGAAGCGCCATTGGCGAGAACGGCAACAGTATCGTTCGTCGAAGTGTCTCCATCCACGGTGATCGAGTGGAAGGATCGATCGACGGCGTAGCGCAGAGCCCGATCGAGATCGGGGAAATCGATCTTCGCGTCCGTGACGATGAAGGACAGCATCGTCGCCATATTTGGATGAATCATTCCAGAGCCCTTCGCAAATCCGAAGATTCGGACGCCATCCACTTCGGAAGACGCGACTTTTGGAAATGTGTCCGTCGTCATGATGGCCTGTGAGAATTCCGCAATATCGCACGGTGCGGAGATCAATCCGGAAAGCGCGCCGCAAATCCGCTCCGCGGAAAGCGGCCGGCCGATCACCCCGGTCGACGATACAAAGATTTCTTCTGGAGCGCATCCGAGTTTGCTCGCCAGTTGCGCAACGCACAATCGAGCGACGGCGATGCCATCGGCGCCATTACAGGCATTGGCGTTGCCGGAATTGACAAGAACAGCGCGCAGCGTATTTCCGGACTTCAAAAGGTTTTCCCTGGACACGAGAACCGGGGCAGCAGGAAACGTGTTCTTCGTGAACACCGCAGCGGCGGTGGCCGGCCGGTCTGAAACAATCAGGCCAAGATCCTGGCCGATTTTCTTGATACCCGATGCAACGGCAGTTGTTTTGAAACCGAGGGGGAAAAAATCGGGCACTAGTACCTCGATGGGGTTCGCGGATGTGCTTCATCCAGAAGCATGACCCTGCCTTCGATCTGAGTACCTCTCAGCTGGGTCAGTGCGCGGTCCGCATCGGCTGCGATCATTTCGACAAATGCAAAGCCGTGGCCCAGCATGGAAACTGCCAGCACTTGTCCAACCTGTGTGAAGATCTCCTTCACTGCCGATATGCGCGTACTCTCCGGAAGATTTCCCACCAGCAGCTTCCGAACCGACGATGTTGATACCGATGCCGTCTGCATACTTATGCCCCCAGACGAATAATTATGCAGTGCTGCCGAACACGGGGTCAAGCGGTTATCTTCCTCAGAGTCGGTCTATAATCGCCAGGATTTTTCGGATTTGAGATTGTGGGCGGTCATCGACCGACCCGTCGATCGGTTTCGTCGGGGATTCGTGAAATGTTGCAGCGTGCGCGTACCGTGTGGCATAAACTGCGGTGGCATGGGTTTTCATTTAAGGAGGGGAAGAGATGCGGAGAAATTTTCCATTGATGATGGCGCTGATAGCGGCGCTGGCGATTCCGGTGTTTGGACAACTGAGAGGACCCGCCGGTCCGGATAATTCGCCAAAGGTTGGCGACATGGCGCCGGATTTTGCGGTTTCGCGTGGTGGCCGTGGCGGCCCCGCATCAAACCTGAAGGATTTTCAGGGAAAGAAGAACGTGCTTCTGATGTTTTTCCCAGGCGCCTTCACCCCGGGTTGCACGACCGAATTCACTGAAGCGGGCGCACAATACGACAAATTTACGGCGTTGAACATTGAGATTCTGGGCATCTCCGCGGATCTCGCGGGCGCTCAGGCTGCATTCAAAACATCGGTTGGCGCCAAAAACACATTTGTCAGCGACCGGGACCTGTCGATCGCGACAAAGTACGATGCGAACAATCCGGAAAGCGCGAAGCGGTATTACTTCCTTATCGATCAGACAGGCAAGATTCTCTGGAAAAGTACGAACAATTCACTGATCCCCACGGAGAAACTCCTGACAGACATTACGCCGCTCCTGAAGAAGTGACTTCCGTCGGAACCGCCCGGAATTGCGCATGCTAGAATCGGGCAAGATGAAGCGTGCGCAACCCGTGGCAGCCCGAGTCGAAACGATTTCCCGCCAGTTTCTGGGCCGCCCGTATGTTACAAATCCATTGATCGGGTCTGCCAATACCCCCGAAGTCTTCATTGCAGGCATCAATGGCATACGCGGGGGATTTGATTGTGTCACTTATGTGGAGACCGTCATTGCTCGTTCCTATGCCCGCAATACGAAAAACTATGCTTCGTTTCTGCGCCGCATTCGTTATGAATCCGGCCGCGTCGACTGGAAGCGACGAAATCACTACATGACAAACTGGATTCGAAACAATGCCGCGGCCGGTCTCGTCCAGCAATTGAATTTCGGGAGAACCTCAATATCAAAGCAGCGTGAACTGAATATGGTTCCCGGCCTTCCTCCGCAGAAACAGCGCTTCTCCTGTGTGCCCAAACGCCGGCTTGGGAGAATTGCGCGCGATATCCAATCCGGCGACCTGATTTTTTTCGCTTCGACGCGGCCACACCTGGACGTGTATCACTGCGGCATCGTGATTCGCGATGGCGAACGGCTTCTGATGCGGCACGCGGCGCGCAGTCAGGGAGGCGTTGTGGAACAGGATCTGTCGAGCTTTCTTAAAGCCAACCGCATGGCGGGGGTAATCCTGGCCCGGCCCGTTGAACAAGCCCAATGAGCCATAACGACGTCTGGAACTATTCCTCGCAAACGGTTGCCGAGATGGTCGCAAACGCGCCCTCCGATGTGATGGTAATCGGCGATTCCCGGCTGCAGCTCGAACCCGCCAATGGCATGTACGAGCGCATGACTCAGATTGTGCGCGACACTGGGGCCGGCATGGCCTACTCCGACAGCGTCGGCCACCCGCGGATCGACTATCAACTTGGAAGCATTCGAGACAACTTTGACTGCGGTGCAGTACTGGCAATTTCGGTTCCGGCCGCGCGTGAAGCGGTAAAGTCGGCAGTCGGCGCGCCACAGTATCAATGGGGGGGGCTGTACGATCTTCGATTACGGCTTTCCGAGATCCGCCCGATCATTCGAATTCCGGAGATGCTCTACGACTCTTTTTTCGAAGAAGACCGTCCCGAAGCCGAAGCTCAATTCGATTACGTGGATCCGCGCAATCGCAACTATCAGATTGAAATGGAGCAGATTGCCACGCGGCACCTGCAGCGAATCGGCGCCGCACTTTCCCCGACGTTTCGCAAGGCGGAACCGTCCACCGACTCGTTTGCTGTGGAGGCGACCATCGTCATTCCCGTTCGTAATCGGGAGCTCACCATTTTTGAAGCCGTGTGGAGCGCGCTCAGCCAGAAGGCCGAATTCGAATTCAACGTCATCGTTGTGGACAATCATTCCACAGACCGCACATCCGAAATTCTTCGCGCCATCGAGGATCCGCGTCTGATTCACATCATTCCGGAGCGCACGGATCTTGGAATTGGGGGCTGTTGGAATCTGGCCGTCCAGTCTCCGGCCTGCGGACGTTACGTAGTGCAGCTGGATTCCGATGATCTCTATCAGTCCGACATGAGCCTCGCTCGAATGGTTGAAGAACTTCGCCGGGGGCCGTTTGCGATGGTGGTCGGAGCGTATTCGATGGTGAACTTCGACCTTCAGCCGCTTCCGCCCGGCCTGATCGACCATCGAGAATGGACCGATGACAACGGTCCGAACAATGCCCTGCGCATCAATGGACTTGGAGCTCCCCGGGGATTCGATTCGGCCATTCTGCGGAAGATCTGGTTTCCGAATGTGAGCTACGGGGAAGACTACGCCGTTGGATTGAGAATCTCGCGAGAATATGCCATCGGCCGGATCTATGATTCCGTCTACCTGTGTCGCCGCTGGGGAGGGAATTCCGACAGCGCACTCCCGATTGAAACTGCCAATCGATACGACTCCTACAAGGACTGGTTACGCACGAATGAAATCCGGGCTCGTCAGCGACGTTGATCACCTGCTCGCCGACCAGATCGTCCGGTGGCCGCTTCTCACGCGGGGCATCGCGGGACTTCGCGCCAGTCAGACGCGCGTGGAACGCGTCGCAGGCTATGATTTGTTTGTCCGTCACATTCCTCATCGGATTGTCAGCACGACAGCGTCCGTCGATGCCGTGTCGATTGCGAAGCGTCCGTGCTTTCTGTGTCCTTCAAATCTGCCGAAGGAAGAACACGGCATTCCCTTCGATTCCGAATTCGCGATCTATTGCAATCCGTTTCCGATACTCGAACGCCACCTGACCATTGTTCACGTGGAGCATCGTCCCCAGCGCATCAAGGGATCATTTCAATCCATGCTGCACCTGGCCGAAGCCCTGCCGGACTCTTTTGTCCTCTACAACGGTCCGCGATGTGGGGCTTCCGCTCCCGATCATATGCATTTCCAGGCCTGCTCACGGGAACTGTTTCCCATCGAACAGGATGCGAGCGGAGTGCCTGGCCCTTCGTTTCCAGATTATGGTCGCCGCGTTTTCATTCTTCGCGATAGTTCGATTTCGCAGCTGGCGGATCGCCTTCAGGCGTTGATGGATATTCTTGAGGACGTGACGCGCAGTGATGGAGAACCCCTGGTGAACATTGCCGCATATTATGACGACGGACAATGGACGTCATTTGTGTTTCCGCGGGGCAAGCATCGTCCGCGCGCATATGAGACCGGAGAGAGGACGGTCAGTCCTGCGACAATTGATCTCTGCGGGGTGTTGGTTGTTCCGGTTGAAAAGGATTTTGTGCAGATTCGTGGAGCGGAAATTGAAAGCATCTTTGAAGAAGTGACGTTGCCGGAAAAGGAATTTGAACGTGCTTTGGCACGAATGGGACGGGTTAGGGGGACAAATTGAATATGGTACCCCTCACCCGGCTCGCTGGCGAGGGCCACCCTCTCCCGTCGTCGGGGGAGGGATTCGTTCGTCTATGAAAGCGGGGAAGACATCGTGAAGACTGTTGGCGATTTGTCGGTCGGTTTGATGGAACATCGCGATGCTGTTGAAGTGGAACTGCACGGCAGTTTTATCGATGCAGCGGGCCGACGGGTGGATCCAGGACTGCACCGTTTCACGTCGGAAGTCGCGCTCAAGCCGACCAATCCCGCCGCGGGCTCCTTCGCACTGAATGACGTCACGATCGGCATTGGATTTCACTGGGAACGAAAGGAGCGCCAGGTGTTCCGCGGCGCACTGCGCATCCTCAAGCGCGACGGTCTCACGGTGGTCAACGATGTTCCTCTCGAAGAATATGTATCCAGCGTGATTTCGTCGGAGATGAGCGCGGGCTGTCCAATCGAGCTTCTCAAGGCCCATGCGGTGATCTCCCGCAGCTGGCTTTGTGCGCCGCAAACGGGATCCGCGGCAAACGTGTCGATGCGAATTGGCGACGAAATTATTCGCTGGTATGGCAGGGAAGCGCACCGCGACTTCGATGTCTGCGCAGACGACCATTGTCAGCGTTATCAGGGAATCACGAAAGCGTATGCCCCGACGGTTGCTGCCGCGGTTTCAGCGACATCGGGCGAAATGCTGATGTACGGGGATGAAATCTGCGATGCGCGATTTTCAAAATGCTGCGGAGGAATCACGGAAGAGTATCGTTCGGCGTGGGAGGATCGGGAAGTTCCCTATCTGATATCTCTTTACGACGGCGAACCTGGTCTGGTTTATTGCGACACGCGCGATCGTGAGCTTCTATCGCAGATCCTGCCGGGTTTTGATCTGGAGACTCAGGATTTCTATCGATGGACCGTCACCTATTCGCCGGAAGAGATTCGTCAGCTGGTGAAAGCGCGCCTCGATGAAGATCTCGGACCCATCGTCACAATGGAGCCATTGTCTCGCGGACCGGGCGCACGAATTATTCGACTGAAAATTACCGGAGAACGAAAGTCCCTGATCGTCGGCAAGGAGTTGGAGATTCGACGCGCTTTATCCACGAGTCACTTGTACAGTTCGGCCTTCGATGTCGAACGATCCGGTGAAAATTTTGTCTTAAAGGGAACCGGATGGGGCCACGGTGTAGGACTCTGCCAGATCGGTGCGGCGGTCATGGCCAGCCGGGGCTGGCTCTATGACCGAATACTCGCCCACTACTACGCGGCGACGTCGTTGAAGCGACCCATTTCGCGAAGCCAGCGGTAATGCGAAGCCAGCGCCGCAAACGCGTTACGGTGACAGGTGTAACGAACTCCAAAATCCTTGCACACGCCTTCAACGATCCTCGATAGCGCGGGATAGTGAACGTGACACACCTTTGGAAAGAGGTGGTGTTCAATCTGCATATTCAATCCGCCGAGGTACCAGCCGACGATCCGACTGTCTCTGCAGAAATCCACAGTCGTTTCGACCTGGTGGGCGGCCCACTCATTGGCAATGTCCTTTGAGGCGACCGCCGGAAAGTCGGCTTCCTGGACGCAATGAGCGAGTTGGAAAACGGTGCTCAGGGTCACTCCAAGAACGGCGGAAGCGATTCCGTAAAACAGGAGGACGCTCCAGATGCTGTGAAAGAAAAGCGGAACCACGAACGCGAGCAGGAAGAACTGAACCTTGCCTCCAAACAGAATTCCGAGATCCAACCCCTTCGGCCGCGGAAACCGGTGTTTCCCAATTCGTCCTCGGAGGAGGCATTTGAAGTCGTCGACAAAATGCCATTTCACCGGAAGGAATCCATAAAGCGGCCAGAGATAGAACTGCTGAAACCGGTGCATCCAGAGATGCGGCTGCTCCGGCGCCAGACGGCCGAGACTCCCCAGATCAATATCGTCATCGATGCCGGCGAGATTCGTATACCCGTGATGGAGCACGTTGTGCTTCCAGTGCCAGATGTAGGAACTGGCGCCAAGCAGATCGAACGTGCTTGCCGCAAGTTTGTTCACCAGTGAGAACCGGCTGTATGCCCGATGGCCGCCATCATGAGGGATATTGAAGCCCACTCCCGCAGCCGCGAGTCCGAGCGACGTCGCAAAAATCAGGCCCGTGATGGGGCCATGGGAAAAGAACACCAGCAGGATATAGGATGCAGCCAGCCAGCCCAGCATGGTCGCTGTCTTTCGATACATCCTTAAGTCGGCCGACTTGGAAATGTTCTTTGTCGAAAAATATTGTTCGATACGTTCGCTGAGGACTTTTTTGAATTCCGAGCTTCGTTCGAAACGGATCTTAGCAGTTGAACCAGCCTTCATACCGGTCACAGGTTAACACGTGACCGGGAATGGCCCTGGAGTATTTTCAAATGAATTCCCTTTATTCGTTATCGGCCGGAGGCCGGTTTCTTGACGTACTTGTCCGGAGTTTCCTTGAACTTGTTGAGGTCCGCCTTTGAGCAGAAGTAATAGGTTTCGCCTTTGTAGGCATATGAGAGTTCCGGAAGCTTGTCGACAGTCAATCCGCACACAGGATCAATCGCCTTCTGTGGCTTTTGCGCCAAATCTTTTGTTTGAGAGTACATGCTGGCGGAAACTGCGACCAGCGCAGTCACAACCAACAGGATTGTAATGGTGCGTTTCATTCTCAAGTTCTCCCAATATGGAATACCTTCGAGCCCAGCTGAATTCAAGAAGTATTTCTGCATCCGAGTGTGAAACTGTTGGGGGATTTCACATCCGAATTCGATGAATTGGAGAGGGTGACTGGCTGACTCGAATTGGTTTGACGGTCAGATTCGGCTTTTGGTTCGGTGTGACACTGACTTATAGTGCCTGAATGATTTTTTCGGGATACCGAATCGGTCTCGTCTGGTCCGCCGCTTTTGCGGTCATCCTGGTTGTGATTCCACAGCTTCAGGAACTGCAGAGAGAATCGGTTGCCAGCGCCAGTTCGAGTATTCCCACATTCCCTGTACCCACCGTGCCCGCCATTCAGATTCTGGAAGGTTCGATCCTGAAAAACGCGACGTTGGTTTCAACACTGGTCGATTCTGAAATTCCCTCCGCTCTTGCCAACGATATCGCCACCCGGATTCGACCGGTTTTTGATTTGCGCAGAATTCACGTTGGAAATCACTACCGCATTGAGAAACAGATGGACGGCGAGTTGACGGGCTTCGAATACACCATTGATGATGAACGAACGCTTAAGGTTTCGAAGACCGTTTCGCCGAATGGCAGTGATTTCGAGTACGACGCGAAAGTTGAAACCATCCCATTTGATACTCGAACCAATGTCGTGGACGTGAATATCCAGACGAGCCTTTTCAGTGCCCTTAATAACTTCCCGAAAGGGGAACTGCTCGCGGACTCCGTCGCCGGGATTTTCGCCTGGGACGTGGACTTCAATGTGGACATCCACAAGGGTGCGCAGATTCGGTTGATCGTTGACGAGCAGTATCATGACGGAACATTCGTCAAGTACGGACGAATTCAGGCGGCGCAACTCGTAAATGGCGGCAAGACCTATCGTGCATTTCGATATATCGATGCCTACTACGATGAGAAGGGAAATGCCGTAAAGCGGGCGTTCCTGACTTCGCCTTTGAAAGTCCTGCACATCACTTCGGGATTCACCTCCATGCGGATGCACCCGATTCTGGGTGTTGGGCGAGCACATCTCGCCATCGATTACGGCGCTCCGGAAGGAACCTCCGCTTTTGCGGTTGCCAATGGTATGGTGATCTATGCCGGGCCGAAAGGTGACCTGGGAAATTTTGTGGAAATACGTCACGCCAACGGAATGACGACTGGTTACGGACATCTATCGCGAATTGCTGCAGGCGTTGCTCCAGGACGAGCCATCAAACAGGACGACGTGGTGGGATACGTCGGACATACTGGGCTTGCGACCGGCCCTCACCTGCACTACATCATGACGCGTGGCGGAAAACCCATCAATCCGTCTTCGATGAAAGCCGAACCTCCGATACCCATGGATGGGAATCTTAAACCTCAGTTCATGTCGCACATCGCCGAGTGGCAGCAGACGCTCAGCGCCAGTACGCAGACCGCTTCAAAGTAAAAAGTTGTCGCGATACCCCGGGAAAACAAATGCGCCGGAATTTCCTCCCGGTCTGGATTGGATGAATACCGACTCTCCCATCCGGATTCAGGATCTGCGAGGCAAAATCGTACTTCTCGATTTTTGGACGTACTGTTGCATCAATTGCATGCATATCATTCCGGACCTGAAGAGGCTGGAAGAAAAGTATGCCAATGAGATCGTGGTGATTGGCGTTCATTCGGCCAAATTCCAGAATGAAAAAAACACGGCAAGCATTCTTCAAGCCGTCATGCGCCATGAGATCGAGCATCCTGTCGTCAACGATGCGTCCATGATTGTCTGGCAGCAATATGGGATTCGTTCCTGGCCTACCGTAGTTGTCGTGGATCCGCTGGGAAAAGTGATTGGAGCCGCCGCGGGCGAAGGAGTGTTTCAATCGCTCGATCCGATTCTTGCATCGATGGTTGCGGAATTCGGAGCGGCGGGTCAGCTGGATCGACGGAAATTCGTCATGGATCCCATTGCCAGGCGAATGCCGAATCCTGTGCTTTCGTTCCCGGGTAAAGTGCTGGCGGATGCCGCATCGAACCGTTTGTTCATCGCCGATTCGAATCACAATCGAATTGTGATCTGCGATCTCGGTGGAGCGATACAGGATTGCGCGGGCACAGGCTCAATTGGAACTGGTGACGGAGCATTTGAAGCCGCAACGTTTCACCATCCTCAGGGAATGTGCCTGGTCGGTAGCGCACTGTTCGTCGCGGATACGGAGAATCATTCCATTCGAATCCTGGATCTCCAATCGCGCCAGGTCCGAACTTTCCCGCCGGGTATTTCGAAATTGAACTCTCCCTGGGATCTGGTTGTACTGGGCAATGCCATCTACATTGCCATGGCGGGCGCGCACCAGATCTGGAAGCTGGATCTCAATAGTAATTCCATCGGACCGTTTGCTGGCAGCGGACGAGAGGCACTCATTGATGGAAAGCTGTCCGAAGCCGCCATGGCTCAGCCCAGCGGAATCACAACGGATGGTCAAAAATTATATATTGCAGACAGCGAGACCAGTGCGATTCGGAGCATTTCTGTGGGAAGTGGCGGTGAAGTACAAACGCTCGTGGGGATGGGATTGTTCGAGTTTGGAGATGTCGACGGGCCGGGCGATGAAGCCCGTATGCAACATCCGCTTGGCGTTGTTTATGCCCGCGGCATTCTCTATGTTGCAGATACCTACAATGGAAAGATCCGGAAGGTAAATCCCGTCACCCGTGAGGTGGCTGCGCACGCCGGCGGCTTTGAAGAGCCCGGAGGCATATCGTCGGCTGGAGACAAGCTCTATATTGCGGACACAAACAGCCACACCATCAAAGTTGTCGACTTGGAAACGAATGCCATCCAGTCTCTGATGTTGAGCGGTCTCGAGAAATTGCGTTCATCTGGAGGAGGTTGGAGCGGCGACACGATTCAAATCACGAAGCCGATTGTGATCCATCCCGGGGATACCGTAATTGTTTTTGATGTGGCGATGCCGGATGACTACAAGACGCTTCCCGATTCGCCCACGAGAATTCTGTTTTCCGTTAACGATGGCGAGAGTCGACAGCTTGTGGATCGGCCTCAGTCGTTTCCCATCCAATGGAAAGCCGGTATCGCTGAGAACACAACGCTCAATGTCATGGTCCAGCTCTACTACTGTCATGCCCGCGACAATGCACTCTGCTTTTTCAAGGAAACCTTGTTTACGATACCCGTCGAAGTCGCAACTACTTCCGATAATCGCGAAATTCGAATAGTCCACAATCCGTTGTCGGCAGGCTGATTCATTCCGTAATAGATCTTCCGCAGCCGATATCGGTAACTATGAATGCAGGCGAAATTGCCCTCCTGAGTCAGGAGGGCAGTTCGCATTGTCTGAGACTCGCGCCAATCCCTGGTTCCACGAATCTGGCGAAAACATGACCGCGCCTGCCGTCGTCGCTAACTGCACCGCGGGCATCATTTCGGTCTACAATGTTTGCTTCAAACTCTTTTTACTTTCAGGAGGACCCCATGAAAAGCGGAATACTCACTTTGATCGCAATTGGTGCATTCGGAAGCTGCCTGGTTGCCGCCAATAAGCCTGTTACTGTCTCGCTTAAGGATGCGATGGGCAAGGAAGTTGGCACCGCAAAGCTTTCGGACGGCCCCGGTGGCAAGGGCGTAAAGATCGATCTCAATCTGAAGAATCTGCCCGCTGGAGAGCATGCAGTCCACATTCATATGACCGGCAAATGCGAAGCACCGGCATTTACAACGGCTGGCGGACATTTCAATCCGACCAACGCGCATCACGGCACGAATAATACTGAAAGTCCAAAGCCGCATGCCGGAGACATGCCGAATTTTATGGTAAAGGCGAACGGCACGGCAAAGATATCCATCGACAACGCTTCGGTAACGCTCGCTGATGGCGCCAATTCCGTGTTTGCCGGCGGCGGCACGGCCCTGGTTATTCACGCCAAAGCCGACGACCTGAAAAGCGATCCCGCCGGCAATGCCGGCGACCGCATCGCCTGCGGCGTCATCGCAAAGTAAAAATATTATTTCCCCGCTGTCGAATTTGCACCGCTCCAGACGACTCATGGATGAAAGGAGGCTTATGAAGTTTATTTGTCTTGGCTATATAGAAGATGGGAAGTTTGAATCGATGTCTCCCCAGGAGCAGACCGCGATGGTCGACGAGTGTCTCAGTTACGATGACGAACTGCGGCGCAAAGGCCATTTCGCCGGTGGTGAGGCAATGGACGCTCCATCGGCCGCAGCGACACTCCGCTTTAAAAACGGAAAAGTCGTCGTGACCGACGGCCCGTATGCGGAAACCAAAGAGCAGATCGGCGGCATCCTGATTCTCGAGGCGCGCGACAGGCAGCATGCCATCGAAATCATGTCGAAACATCCGGGTGTCAAGGCCGGACCGTTTGAAATCCGACCCGCCGTCGACATGACCGATATGGTCCGCGAAAGCGAAATACGCCGCGGCACCCACGCTACGTAATCGGGGAACAGAAAAAGGGGCCAGACGTGTCATTCCCGTTTTTCCAGCTGGAAAAAGGGAATGACACGTCTGGCCCCTTTTTCTTCCGTATAATCGTCGGACTTCATGAGTACGGCATCCAATCCATCGCCCAATACCAGGCACCGATCCGGGCGCGTACAAGCTTTCTGGCAGAGCGTCACCGAAGGTTTTGAGCTCCATCAGCTCTGGGGACAGTTCGTATCCGAGGCAAGGGCGAGTTACCGCCTCTATTCCGCAGACGTCGACTGGAAGGAAATCGACAGTCAGTCGCGTGGACCCAAACGCTTTGTCCGTACGATCTGGGCTTTGTTCAAGGCCTTGCTGATGATGTTGACTCCGTCGCGGCGTGTGCTGCTTCTGGTGGCGATCGTTCTTCTGGTGATGCCGGAGTCCATTCGTCTGAATCGCATGCCTTACTTCAGTTTTCAGATCCACTTCCGAGGCTGGAGTATTGCCATACTCTTTGTACTCCTCGCGCTGGAGTTGGCCGATCGCGTCACGATGAAGCGGGATCTGGTGATTGCGCGCGAGATCCAGGAATGGCTTGTCCCCGACCATCCGCCGACTGTACCAGGCCTGGATATCGCATTTGCAACGCGGCCCCAGAATACCGTGGCAGGGGACTATTACGATGCGTTTATCCGGCCGGTTCCCGTGCACGATACAGGCAAGAAGCCTTTACTGTTGGCAGTCGCAGACGTTGCCGGGAAGAGCGTGCCCGCTGCCTTATTGATGGCGACGTTTCAAGCCAGCTTGCAGGCGCTTAGCGCGACCTCCGGAACTCTTGATGAAATCATTGTCGGACTGGATCGCTACTGCCGTGCTCACAGTCTCGACGGCCGGCGATTCACCACCGCGTTTCTTGCCGAGATCGATATCGACACACATGAGATGTGGTACGTCAACGCCGGTCATAACGAACCCATCCTGCGGCGCGCATCAGGTGCAGTGGAGCGGCTCTCCATCGGCGGGCCGCCATTTGGGATCCCAATCTTTTCACAATCTGAGGCTCGCTATCCGTCAGGGCGTGTCCAGCTTCAGGCAGGGGACACCCTTTTCATTTTTACAGACGGCGTCGTTGAAGCCGTCAATGATGCGGATGAGGAATACGGCGAAGCCCGATTGCTTCGTTGCATTCAGGCCACGCCTTTTGAGAGTGCAAACGCAACATTGAGCCGCGTCATGAACGAGGTGAATGTATTCGTTGGCACGGCCCGACAATTCGATGACATCACCAGCTTTGTGGTGCGCGTCGGCCTTATGTAATGGCATCCAGAATTTTCGTCACGATGGCGGGATCGCTATCGGGGAAGTGAAGGACGACGTTTTCGCGAGCGAGCCACCAGGGATTATTGCCAACGACGTCCATGAATTCTTCCCGGTGAATTTCATCCGGGAACAGGTAAAACTCCACGTCAATACCTTCGATGTGCACGACACCATAAGCGCATCGAAAGGTGCGATCTTGAAACTCCGGCCGTTGAGCCGAGAGAATCTTCCCGTAATTCTCCATGTAGGTTTCTTCGACGGGATTCAGCCCGGACTCTTTCATCCGTGTCATGACGTCGTACCAGATCATGCAATCTGATTCTCAAATTCTCCAATGTCGGTAACGGGGCGCTGGCAGGTCATGTTCTCGCAAACATATGCCGTCGACTTCCCGCCTATGGCCGGTCGATCGCGGAGGAGAGCGACAGTTCCTGTTCCGCCTGCGGCGATTACAGTTCTCGGCAGATATCGTTTCCGATACGCCGTAATGAACAAGTCCGCGTCCTTTCCAGCGACGACGACGGCGACTTCCTTCGAAGGGCCCAGATAAAAGTCGATGGCTTCGAGCAACCGGCCGAATCCGGAGGGATATTGAGCCAGCAGCGCTCCGGTTGACTCGAAGAGTCGCTTCGCCTTTTCCGTGAGATCGTTCCTTCCCAGCTGGGCGCCCAACCGGACCAGCACATCGGCGGCAACGGAATTTCCGGAAGGTGTCGCATTGTCGAAGTAGTCCTTTGTGCGCGTGATCAGCGCCTCGTGTCCGATGTCGGTAAAATAGAAGCCGCCGTTATCGGAGTCCCAAAATGTATCGATGATGAGGTCGGCGAGAGATTCGGCTCGTTTCAACCATCCTTCCTCAAAAGTCAGCTGGTAAAGCGATAACAACCCATCGGCAACGTTGGCATAGTCGTCGAGATAAGCGTTAAATCGCGCACGGCCATCCTTGAAGCTATGAAGGAGGCGGGTGCCGTCCCAAAGCGTTCTGAAAATGAATTCCGCATTGGATACCGCAATTTGCCGGTAGTCGTCTCGACCCAGGTACGCGGCCGCGTCGGCAAATGCGCGAAGCGCAAGTCCATTCCAATCCGTAAGAATCTTCTCGTCACGTCCGGGGTGAATTCGCTTTTCACGCGCGGCGTAAAGTTTAGGTCGGGCGGCATCGAACTTTGCCTTTAATTCGTCCTCGGAAATCTTTTCGATTTTACAGAAGACATCCGGTGGCCGGGGGACATTGAGAATATTGTGTTCTTCCCAGTTGCCGTGACTTGTGACATCGAGGTAGCGCGCGAGCAATTCTCCATCTGGCCCGGCAGTGGCTTTGAACTCTTCGAACTGCCAGACATAGAACTTGCCTTCGACTCCTTCGCTGTCGGCGTCCTGTGTCGAATAAAAGCCGCCGTTGGGATCCCGCATTTCCCGCACGATGAAATCCAGCACTTCCTCTGTAATGCGGCGGTAGAGCGGGTTTCCCGTGACGCGCCACGCGTCCAGGTAGACGCGCGCGAGAAGAGCATTGTCGTAGAGCATTTTTTCAAAGTGCGGCACGAGCCAACGCTCGTCCGTGGAATAACGGTGGAAGCCTCCGCCGATTTGATCGTAGAGACCTCCGTACGCCATTTTGTCGAGCGTGAAGGTCGACATTTGAAGAGCTTCTCTGTTACCGGTGCGATGGTAGTAGCGGAGAAGGAATTCAATCGTCATGCTCGGCGGAAACTTTGGCGCGGCGCCGAATCCACCGTGACGGGGATCGAATCGCGAACTCAGTCCGCGAGCGGCCTGGTCGAGCAGGGGCAGGTGAACGACATCTGCATTCGTGTCGCCCTGGACTTTCTGGTTGAGATGTTGTCGCAGCGATTGAGCGCTGTTGACGATTTCCTGCTTCTTCGATTTGTACGACTGGGCGATGGTTTCGAGAAGCCGCCGGAAGCCAGGCCGGCCATAACGATCGTCCGGGGGAAAATAAGTGCCGCCGTAGAATGGCTCTCCGCTGGGAAGCAGAAACACGGTCATGGGCCAGCCGCCGGAGCCGGTCATGAGTTGAACCGCGTTCATGTAAACCTGATCGAGGTCTGGCCGTTCCTCCCGATCCACCTTGATGTTGATGAAGTTTTCGTTCATCAGTTTTGCGATGGCCTCATTCTCAAACGATTCGTGTTCCATAACGTGACACCAGTGACACGCCGAGTAACCGATGCTGAGCAGAATCGGCTTATCGGAGGTTCGAGAAAGGTTCAGGGCTTCTTCTCCCCAGGCATGCCAGTCCACCGGATTATTGGCGTGCTGTAGCAGATACGGGCTGGTCTCACGAATCAATCGGTTGGGCATATATGCCTTTCAATTGGAAGAAATGTGGGCAGAATCCGTTGTTTCCTGTAGGCGCGGTTTATGACCGCTTTGCCCGGTTCCAACTCAATTGCGTCTATATGTCTCTTGCGGTGCCCTGACCGGCGAAAGCCGCTTCGATGGAATCCTTTGTGACCTTCCAGTGGGACGCATGCCACGTGGGCTTTTCATTGACGATCAGCATCGCCTGTGGAGATTCGTGTCGAATGCCAAAGCGTTCCTCGACTTCGTCGGAAACGTCTCGGTCTTCGATCACCAGGATCAATCCGCAGGGAACCGCGGGATTGTCCTGCTCAAAGGCCTCAAAGTCTTCAATCACCCCCGCGCTACGCGAACACTGCGTGCTATGCTTGAAAAGCAAAACAGGCTCATGTTGGGACTGCTTTAGAAGTTTCTCAAGATCCTGTTTTTCGCGCAATTCAATGATCATGAGTTCAGGTTACCAGATGCCCGGTAAAGAAATCACGGATGACCTCGATCTCCTCCTTCAAGTGATGCCTCCTCACTTGACTGCTGCGCTCCGGCAACAGCAGGATTTCAAAGATCTAATTGAAATCGTTCTGGACCTGGGACGCCGTCCCGAAGCGCGTTTTCCAGACCGTGCCATTTACCTTACCGATACGGCAATCACAGGCGAAGATCTCGATTATGTGACACATCGCGTGGGAGCTTTTACCGAAGACAATCGTGCTGGTATCGAACGAACACTTCACCGCATTTCCGCACTTCGCAATCGGCGAAATCAGATCATCGGGTTGACGTGCCGGGTCGGCCGCGCTGTCTACGGCACCGTCGACGTTCTTCGCGACATGATTGATTCTGGAAAGAGTCTTCTGTTGCTGGGACGGCCAGGCATCGGCAAAACAACGCTGCTCCGAGAAAGCGCTCGTGTCCTTTCCACCGAACTTCACAAGCGGGTGATTGTAGTCGATACCTCAAATGAAATCGCCGGTGATGGCGATATTCCACATCCGGGTATCGGAACCAGCCGCCGGATGCAGGTACCACGTCCGGATCTTCAACATGCCGTGATGATCGAAGCCGTCGAGAATCACATGCCCGAAGTGATCGTAATCGATGAAATCGGAACAGAAGCGGAAGCGCTTGCCGCGCGGACGATTGCGGAACGTGGAGTTCAGCTGATCGCTACAGCGCACGGCAATTCTCTCGACAACCTGTTAATGAATCCCACGCTGGCGGATCTTCTGGGAGGCATACATTCCGTAACTCTCGGTGATGAAGAGGCGCGCCGTCGCGGAACGCAGAAGACGGTGCTGGAGCGCAAGGCTCCTCCGACATTCGATACGCTTGTGGAAATACGAACACGTGATGAGTTTTCCCTTTTTCACGATACGGCATCGGTTGTTGACGCATTTTTGCGTGGGCGAACGGTTCGACCGGAAGTGCGGGTTCGCAAGGAAGTCGGGTATGAAGTCGTCGAGGCTGAAATCATATCCGGCGAACACGAACGTCGCGGCCGCTCGAATGGACGCCGGGAGCATGAGAGAGTGCCTCGGCTACCCGAATCCGACCGTGCTCCAGATTCATCTGGCCGAAAATCGATTCGCATTTACCCGTACGGAGTCAGCCGGGACCGGCTTCTGCGGGCCGCGAATGACCTTCATGTTCAGGTAATGCTTGCACGGACCCCAGCGGGTGCAGATGTGGTGCTGACGCTGAAGGCACAGGAGAAGCGACAGCCGGGAACACTGAAGGACCTTGAAGACCAGGGAATCAAAATCTCCGTGATCCGAAGCAACACTGTCAGCCAGATGAAAGTGTTTCTACAGCGCGAATTTGGTATAGAGGATCAGAAGAACGAGGAAGAAGAGGCCATTCACGAAGCCGAAGAAGCACTGGATCGCGTGATGTCCCATGGATCTCCGGTGGAACTGGCGCCGCGTCCGGCGAATGTGCGGCGTCTTCAGCACATGCTCATCGAGCAGCATGGACTGGGTTCCCAGAGTCGCGGCGATGTTCCCTGGCGGCGGGTTGTGGTTTTACCAACGAGAGGGTGAGGAACGAATTCATGAATATTGCAGACGTGATGAAGGCGATCCAGTCTGATGACATCGATACCCTGAAAGAGATATTCACAAGTCAGCCTGCACTCGCCAGCGAACGCGACGAAAACGGAAATTCGCCACTTTTGATGTCCGCGTACTTCGGCCGCAATGCAATGGTACGCATGATCCTTGATCACGGCGTGCGACCCAATGTTTTCGAAGCATGTGCTGCTGGACTCGCGGGGGATGTGGCACGGCTGGTGAAGGAAGATCCAAAGCTGGTGAATGAGCGGTCTCATGACGGCTGGACCCCTCTACATCTGGCGGCCTTCTTCGGACGCCTCGAGCTGGTAAAAATACTATTGGAAGCGGGCGCGCCAATGCTGGCAATCTCAAAAAACAACGAATCCAACCTGCCGATCAACGCTGCTGCCGCGGGCCGGCGAAATGATGTCGTGCGATTGCTTGTGGAGCGCGGATGTCCTCCCGATGCGAGAGCCTCCGATCAGGGGTTTACGGCGTTGCACCTCGCGGCCAACAACGGCAATGTGGAGCTGGTCGAATTCCTTCTTCGTTCAGGCGCCGATCGGAGTCTCAGAACGGGTGCCGGCCAAACTGCGCATGATCTCGCCATCCAACAGGGCCACACAATTCAATCCCTCTCCTGATGCCGCGACGAGCGGCAATGAGAAATTCCTGTCTCGGTATGCGGATGGTCGAGAAACCGAAAAATAATGGTCTGACCGAATGAGGCATGCCTAACCAAGTGCCGAATTTCGCGATCGCCGGTGGTTCGCTGAGGGACACCCAGCGGCCCGCGCAATCCAACACTCGCGCTTCAGGCCGTCACCTGGCGCACAGCGGAACACATCATCAGCAACTCGAAATCCATCGTGGACTGAATGTCCGCATAATTCAGCGGGCGCGGCGGTATCGTTGAATGCCATACATAGCAGCGATCAAACTGTAATTGGCCAGCATGAAAAGTGGATTTGCCCACGGAATTCCGTCATGCAGGGGCGTTTGCAATGGCCAGAGATAGGGAGTGGGAAAATATCGCAGCGCGTGAAACGGAATGTCGCAAAGAATGTGAAGCATCGATGCGGCATATACCCACGAGAAACTTTTCCTCCAAAGCCAAATCGCTGCAGCAATACAGGCCCAGACGATGAGACTGTGCGTGACGTGATACGCATTGTAGGAGTAAGCGCTGATTGCCGATCGAGGAATTCCATCCAGAGGATAGCTCGCCCATGCAAAATAATTGCCCGTGACAATACCTGCGAGGATGGCAGGCCCAAAAGCAAATAAGTCCGGCGCCATACCCCAGAAAAACGCCCACCTCCACGAGGACTTGTTCTTCGTGCCAAATGTTGCTCCACCCCAGAGTCCGTGCGCGAGAAAATCCATTATTTAACAGCGACGCCCCGGTAGATGAATCCGCCGTATTTCGGGGCTTTCTTTAGATAGAAAGTATCCAGACGCTCCATTCGCAGACCGCTATTTAAAATTGTTGTGGTGGGAACGCGATTGAGATGGCAGCCGTCTCCGATGATTTTGTTCACGGGGTTCAACTTGTGTTGCCACCATTGAATGCGTGGATCGTCGGAGAGTCCGTGCTCGATGAAAAACATACGTCCACCGATTCGTAGAATTCGCCGCATTTCCGCCACGGCCGAATCCACGTCTCCAATGCTGCACAAGGTAAATGTGCAAACCACGGAGTTAAACGACTCATCGGGTAGATCAAGATGTTCGCTGCTGACCGGGACATGCACGACTTCGATTGGAGACTGTGCGATCCGGCGTTCAGCAATCCGGTGTGCTCCGGGATTAGGATCGGCGGCGGTGATCCGCCTCACATGTGGCGGGTAATGGGGGAGATTCAATCCGGTGCCAAATCCGACTTCGAATACATCCCCAGATACGTCCCCCAGCAGTGACCTTCTCAATACTGAGAATTCACTGGTCGAGAGCACCATGTCCATGATGCGCGGGAAAATCCGCTGCGAATAAAAATTCATAGTTGGCCTACCGTGGACTCCAGGTCCCTTGCTGAAAGTGTCCCGGTCCGCCTTGCGAAAAAATCGCAGGCAGTGCGAAATCCATCCAGCGGGCATGAGGGATTGAATTCAATTCTGCCCGACTGAAATATCGTGCCTCCAGTATTTCCTGACCGTCCGCTGAGAGCTTTCCATTGGTTATGCGGCCGGAAAAGAGCACATTCACATACGAAGCCCGATCTCCGTTGGAGTATTGAATCATCAATGGTTCCCCGCCGTAGACCCCAAGGATTCCTGTCAACTCAACGAGCAATCCCATTTCTTCCCACACCTCGCGCATCGCTCCGTCTGCGGGCAACTCGCCGGCTTCAATGAGTCCTCCTGGCAAAACCCATAGTCTCTTTTCGGCGTGGAGTCCCAGTAAAACGCGGTCTTCTTTATCGTGGATTGCGACGGCAGCGGACGGAAGAACAAGCAGGTCATGACCCACTTTCTTCCGGATGTGTTGAAGGTGTTCGGACATGGGCATATATGGTCTGTACCTCCGCCGTGCGCGCGATTTACTTGTCCGCAAACGTCAAATCAACTGCCCAAAGCGCAGTCTCGCGAGTTTCGATGGGAGCGACCACATACCGTCCATCCGGAAGAACATCAAATTTCGGCCAAATCTGTTTTCCCCGGTTCACTTCGGCGTCGGTGTGAAGCTTTGGCCCTCCTTTTATAAGAACTGCCGGTACGGGTTCAGGAATTCCTCCACGAAGCAGTCTCGGATCATCACCATTTGCATCCATTTTCCAAATCGCCTGTGCACTCCAATAGACGATTGACTGTCCGTCATTCGAGTAGCGCGGAAAATATCCACTTCTGTTCAAGGGGATCCGGCGGCCGCCGCTGGCAGCGACGTTCCATATCGCCATCGGCGCGCCATGATTCGATGCGAATGCGATCATTTTGCCTTTGGGCTGCCAATCGGCCTGGATATCGATCTCATCGGCGTCGGTGACACTTTCGACTTCGTTGTTTCGAAGATCGAGCTTCCAAATATCCGGATTTCCATTGAGGTCCGTGTGTGTGAAAACGAGCTGATACCCATTGGCAGCCCAACGCGGTTCACGACCCGTGGTGCGAATTGTAGGGTTCTCTCCATGAATTCCACAGGTCCAGACGGAGAACTTATTGTCGGATTGAACCGTATAGGCCAGTTGCGTACCGTCAGGCGATACTGCCGGTTCGAAGTTCAGATCATCGGAATGAAGCACCGGCGTGCCATCGGACAATACAATGTCGGAATGCACGAAATGCCGTGGCAGAACGATGCGATCCTTCCATACGGACATTCCAATCCGGCCGAGCGGCTTCGCGTCCAGTGTCACAGTCAGAGTCAAAAGAGTGTTTTCAGTGAAATTGATGGTCCAAAGTGCATAGGATCCGGAGCGATCTGTCAGATATACCAACTGTTTGCCGTCCATGATCCAGCCCGTATCCATCGGATTTTCCGATGGCCGATCGGCCACCAGTGCGCGCTTTTCGCCGGTCAGGACATCGACAATCCAAACTTCCCCTTTGAGATCCTGAAGGCTCTTGATGAATGAGATTTGAGTGGAATCCGGAGAAAACCTCGGAGAATGAATGATG
>Ga0207676_10000332_pt1 | contig 40676 bp, 38 predicted proteins | sample KBSSwiS72_FD_184307 | JGI IMG/M metagenome (GOLD analysis project Ga0207676, IMG submission 184307) | Switchgrass rhizosphere microbial communities from Kellogg Biological Station, Michigan, USA - KBS Switchgrass S7-2 (SPAdes) (version 2) | ecosystem: Host-associated > Plants > Roots >...
CCGAGCGAGGTGCTGTGGCCGGCGATCGGCGGGCTGGCCCTTTTGCTGGTCGGGGTTTTGGCCGTCGCGCTTGGCCATCGCTGGGCCGTCGGCGCGCTCGGGCGCGTGGTGCGCCGCTGGCTGCCGGATTCGGTCGCCCGCGCCGAGGCCGTTACGCTGCGCGTCGAGCAGACGCTGCGCCGGCCCGGCCGGATGACCGCCGCCGTCGTCCTGCATCTGGCCGGCTGGATCGGCGGCGGCGGAGCCTCCTATCTCGCCCTGCGGTTCATGGGCGCGGACGTTCCTTTCTGGGCGGTGATCGCCGTCGAAAGCCTGATGTATGCGGTGCGCAACCTGGGCTTCGCCCTGCCGGGCGGGCTGGGCGTGCAAGAGGGCGCCTATGTGCTGCTGGGCCCCGTCTTCGGCCTGCACGCCAGCGACGCCCTGGCGCTCTCGCTGCTGCGCCGCGGGCGCGACCTGGTGATCGGCCTGCCGGTGCTCGCCATCTGGCAGGCGAGGGAGGGCCGGCTGCTGCTGCATCGCCGCCGCAAGCGGCCAGACGGGGCCGCCTCCGAGCGCTGAGGCCAGCGGCCTTCAGCTCGGCGGCGGCCGCTTCCGTTCGGGAGGCCCGAGCAGGGCCGGCTCGAAGATCAGCGCCGCCACCAGCGTCCAGATCAGCGAGATCATCAGGATCTTGCCCATGCTGGCGGTGCCGGGATGGGTGGAGAGCATCAGGCTGCCGAACGCCGTGCCGGTCGTCATCGCGCTGAAGAAGACCCCGCGCGCCAGGCTCGACTGCAGCAGGTCCGTGGCGCCCGCCCGCCAGGCCAGGACGAAGTAGATGTGGAACGCCACGCCCACGCCGAACAGCAGCGGAAAGGCGATGATGTTGGCGAAGTTGATCGGCTGGTTGATCAGCACGCAGGTCGCCAGGGTGAGAAAGCCCGCCAGCACGATCGGGGCGAGGGTGAAGGCCACCTCGCGCAGGCTGCGCAGCGCCCAGACCAGCAGGGCGCAGATCACCACCAGCGAGGTCAGTCCCGCCTGGATGAAAGCCCAACTGATGGTCTTCCCCGCCGCCTGGATCGAGATCGGCGGTCCCGTCGCGTCCGGAGCGACCTGCAGCACCGCCTTGGTGAATCGCTCCAGGACCTTGTTGTCGTTGGAGTCCCCGGCCGGCGAGAGCTGCACGCGCGCGCGACCGTCCGGGGCCACCCAGGCGTGCGCCAGCTCCGGCGGCAGGGTCTGCAGGGTGACCGGCCCGGCCTGCAGCAAGCTGCGGACCTGGTCAAGCATCATCCTCAGCGGCGGCACGAGCGCCGCCTCGGCGCGGCCGCGCGCGCCCGGCGGGCCGTTCGCCAGGGCGTCGAGCGTCGCGGCCAGCCGCAAGGCGTCGGCGGCGCCCGGCGCGCTCGCCGTCCCCGCAGCGGCCCGCAGGTCGGTGGCCGTCGCCCGAAGCGCTCGGACCGTCTCGGCGTCGCTCGGCGGCGGCTGGACCTGGAACGGGTTCAAGGTCGGATCGAGCAGCATCTGGGTGTCGGCGATCGCGGCCAGCTTGGCGGGCTGATCCTGCGGGACGAAGCTCGAGAGGGTGACCGCCTGGGCCACCTGCGGCAGCGTGGCCAGCCGGGCGGCCAGACGATCCGCCGCGGCGAGCGAGGGGGTCAGCACGTCGATCTTGTTCGGCGTCTGGGTGGGGTCGCGCATGATGTCGAGCAGGGTCGCCATCGCCTCTCCACGTTCGTTGCGCAGGTGCAGCGGATTGAAGTCGAAGCGCACGAACGGCAGCAGCGCGACGCTGGCGACGGTCGAGGCCGCGAAACCCCAGAGCACCAGCCTGCGGCGCTCGACCAGGAACCGGTCGAGGGGCGCCAGGCGCGAGGAGCCGACCTCGCCCGGCTGTCGCCGCGGTCTGAGCAGCAGGATGAGCGCTGGCAGCAGGGTGAGGTTCAGCGTCAGGCCGATCACCATTCCCAGCCCGGCGATGACGCCGAGCTGCGAGACGCCGATGTACTGGGTCGGCAGGAAGGCGAGGAAGCCGAGGATGATCGCCGCCGCCGCCAGGAACAGCGATCGGCCGATGCTCCCGGCCGCGGCGACCAGGGCGGCTGCGATCTCGTCGTGGGTCAGCCGTTCGGCGCGGAACCTGACGCTGAACTGGATCCCGAAATCCACCGCCAGGCCGACGAACAGCGGGATGAAGGCCACCGAGATCAGGTTGAACCGGCCGACGGCGGCCAGGCCGACGGCGCTGGTCATCACCAGCCCGATCGCCGTGGTGATGAGGATCGCGGCCACCAGCCGGACGGACTTGACGGCGAACCAGAGCATGGCCGCGACCGCCAGGGCCATGCAGCCGGTCACCAGCCAGGCCCGGTCCTCCAGCGATGCGAACTCCTCGTCGGAGAGCGGGACCGGACCGGTGAGCCGCACGGAGACGCCGTGGGCCGGATCGAGCGCCAGGGCGCTGGCGGTCTGGCGGATCGCGGCGCTGGCGTCGAGGCCGGGCATCAGCGCCGAATAGTCGAGCCGCGGGTGGACGATGATGAACCGGCGCGTCGCCGGCGGCTGGCCTTGGCCGGCCTGGACGAAGAGGGTCTGCCACGAGAAGAAGGCCGGTTTTCCGGCGGCGACCTGCTGCAGGGCGTCCGCCAGCGCCTCGATCGGCTTGTCGACGGAGGCGAGGGCGGCCTGCTGCTGGGAAACCCCCGCCGCCAGCGTCGAGACCGCGGTCATCACCCCGCGCAGGCTCGGATCGGCCGCCAGCGGCCCGAGAAACGGCTGGGCGGAGACCAGCTGATCCGTCGTCGCCAACACATCGGTCGTCGGCAGGAAGAGCAATCCCTCGCGGGCGAAGAATGGGCCGCCGTCGGGGCGCCTGACGTCGAGGAACAGTCGGGTCTGGGGCTGCAGCGCCGCGGAGAGCCGCGCCGCGCCGGTCTCGGCGAGCTCCGGCGTCGCCCCCTGCACGACCACGACGATGATGTCGCCGTTCTGCGAGAAGGCGGCGTCCAGGGCGATCTCGTGCCGGCGCCACGCCGCCTTGTCGGAGATCAGCTGGGTGGTGTCGCTGGTCATGCTGAAATGGCCGGCGACATAGGCGGCGCAGGCCGCGCAGAGCAGCAGGGACGTCAGCAGGATCAGCCAGGGCCGCCGGCAGCTCGTCCGGACCAGGCCGGCGATGGTGAGCCGGTTCGCAACCCTCACGGCTCGCCTCGCGCCGGCTTACGGGAAAAAGCGGCGAAGGCGCAGGCCCATGGTCTGTGGCCCGCCCGCATAGGTGAAGGCCGCCGAGCGGAAGGTCGGCGGCGACAGCACGATCTTCGGATCGTTGGAAAACCCGACGGTCTCCGTCGGCACGCCGAGGAAATTGCGATCGACGGAGAGATTGTCGTTTCGGTCATGATAGGCCTGGACGGCATAGATCCCGGGCGGCAGGTCTTTCACAGTCACGACGGTGACGCCAGCCGTAGCCGGCGCCGAGGCGCTGTAGCGGCAGTCCTTGAGGAATTCGTGGCGGGTGCAGACGTCGAGCCTTACGTGGCCCGCGGCCGACTCGACGCCGGAGACCAGGATCCGCAGGACGTCGCCGGACGCAGCCGCGCGGGGCGGCTCGTCGGCCGGTTCGGCCCGGCCGGATGGCGGCGACGACGCCATCAGCAGCAGGGACAAGGATGCGAAAACCGCGGCTCGAAACAAGAAGCCACCTGCAAGATGCCAAGACCCCAGCGATCGGGCCGGTCCCCACAGAGACGCCGGAACCGCGAGCAGTATTCTTCTTTCGCATTCAGCTGCGCAACTGTGGCGCTTCCGGGATCCCGATTGATGCCAGCCCTTGAGCCCCTCTGCCTCGCCGTCGTCCGGTTTCCCGCCGCGTGGCGGATCCTGGCGAGCCACGGGTGATGGGGGGCCGTCTGCCGATCGGGTGGACGGCGTCAGTGCCGCCGGCCGTCCTCGTCCTTGTCGTGGCCCTGGACCCGCCCCTCGGAGGTCGCCTGGACCTGGCTCGGCTCGTTGCCGAACTCCGGCGAGCGGTCGCCGCCGCCAGCCGTTGGCGCCGCGCCCTGGCTCGGCGCATCGCCGCCACGCTGGCTCATCGCCGGATCGGTTGACAGGTGGCCGGGAGGATCGAGCGCGCCGCTCGGCCGATAGTAGGCGCCGGGCGCATCATAGCCGCCGGGCATCGCGGTCCTGCCGCCATAGCCGCTGACGCCGGGGGCGAGGCTGGTGTCGGGCCCGCCGCCGACGGCGCTGCGCTGGAAGCGCCATTCGTGAAAGGCTTGGCCGAAGTGACGTTGCCGCTCGCTACGGAAGTGACGGTACTCGTCGTCGTATTGGCGCTGCTGCTCGCGACGCCAGTCCTGGTAGTCGCGGTCGTGGCTACGTAGCTGGGCGTCGCGCCAGCGCAGGTAGTCCAGATCGAAGTCGTGATCGGGGTGCGGCTGGGGCCGCGGCTCGGCGCGCTGGCCGTAGCCGGCCTGGCTCTGGCCGACGCCCGGGTCGTCCAGATCGAAATTGCGCCGGCGTTCCGCGTCGCGATCGAGGCCCCAGCCGGGCCCTTGGCCGGTTTCGCTGCGGCCGAAGCCGCCTTCGCTCTCCGGGTCGTAATTCGGCTCCGAACCGTAGTTCGGCGCGCCGTAGGTTTCGCTGCGCTGGCGATCGCGCAGGCGGTTCTGATAGCCCGCCGCCCCGGCGTCGTCGTAGCGCCGACCCGGCTCATCGAACCCGCGGCGCTCGCCGCCGGGACCGCCGCGGTCACGAATGGAGCTGCGCCGCCAGCGATCGCGCTCGGGATCATGACGCGGACCGCGAGGATCGTCCCACCTGGGCATGTTCGCCTCCTTCAGGTCTCGAATTGCACTGTCACGCTTCCCAACGGGCCGGCGCCATGCGGCGTTCCGCGGGGCGCATGCGTCTAGGCGCGCCCGGCCACGGACAAGGTCTCCAGGGCCATGACGTCGGTGGCGTTGTCGGCGTCCATGATCTTCAGCAGCCGGGCGCGGGCGCGGTTCACCCGGCTCTTGATGGTGCCGAGCGCGCAGCCGCAGATCTCGGCGGCCTCCTCGTAGGAGAGGCCGGCGGCGCCCACCAGGATCAGGGCTTCGCGGTGTTCGTCGGGCAGTTGCTGCAGCGCCGCCTGCAGCGAGCGCATCGCCACGCTCCAGTCCTGGGTCGGCGCGGTCTTCAGGGCGCCGGCGTACTCGCCCTGCTCGTCGCGCACCTCGCGGCGGCGGCGCAGGACGTTGGTGTAGTAGGTGTTCCGCAGGATCGTGAAGAGCCAGGCGCGCAGGTTGGTGCCCGGCTCGAACTTGTCGCGGTTGGTCCAGGCCTTGATCAGGGTGTCCTGCACCAGATCGTCGGCGTCGGAGCCGTTGTGGCTCAACGACCAGGCAAAGGCTCGGAGCGCCGGGATCAGTGCGACGACTTCGTCCCGCCAGCTGGACGTCCCGGTCATAGCGCCCTCAATCTGCCCGCGCCGGCGGGCCTTTACACTCAGTCTCGCACTCAGCCTTGCGGCGCCCGATCAACGCGAGCCCTATGTATCCGTTCCGGCGCCGTCTGAGCCGGCGGGGCCAGGGCGGTCGACGATGGAACATCCGGTCGCGGGTCGGCGTTGGCGTCCAAACGCCGGGCGGAAATTCAGGGTGGCCTTGACAGGCTGGCGCCATCGAGGAGCGAGGAATGGGGCATCCGCAAGAGACCGCGACCGGCGCAGTCGACCACGGCGCGCCGGTGCAGCCAGGCGTGGATTGGACGACCCGCTACCGGCGCGTCCGCTCCGCCAGCGAAGCCCTGACCCGCAGCCTCACGCCGGAAGACCAGCTCGCCCAGTCGATGCCGGACGCCAGCCCGACCAAATGGCACCTGGCCCATGTCAGCTGGTTCTTCGAGACCTTCCTGCTGACGCCGGCGCTGGCCGGCTACAAGCCCTTCGACCCGCGGTTCAGCTATCTCTTCAACTCCTATTATGAGGCGCTCGGCGCGCGCCAGCCGCGGCCGGCGCGGGGTCTGCTGACCCGGCCCTCGCTCGACGACGTCATGGCCTATCGGGCCCATGTCGACGCCGGGATGGTCCGGTTGATGGAAAGCCTGGATCCGGCGCTGGAGCCGCTGGTCGAGCTGGGGCTGGCCCACGAGCAGCAGCATCAGGAACTGATCCTGATGGACATTCTGCACCTCTTCGCAAGCTCGCCGCTGAAGCCCGCCTACGCGCCGCCGCGCAGTGCGCCGGACGCCGATCCGCCGGCGCCGTTGAGCTTCGTCGAGGTGGCGGGCGGCCTCGTCGAGATCGGCCATGCGGGACCAGGCTTCGCCTTCGACAACGAGACCCCGCGCCACAAGGTCTGGCTGGAGCCCTACCGGCTGGCGGACCGGCTGGTGACCAACGCCGAGTGGCGCGCCTTCATCGACGACGGCGGCTATCGGCGCCCGGAGCTCTGGCTGTCCGACGGCTGGGCGCGGCTTCAGGCCGAGGGCTGGCGCGCGCCGCTCTACTGGGAGCAGGACGAAGGCGACTGGAAGGTGATGACGCTGCACGGCCTGCGGCCGCTGGAGCCGGCCGCGCCGGTGGCCCATGTCAGCTTTTACGAGGCCAGCGCCTACGCCGCCTGGGCCGGCGCGCGCCTGCCGACCGAAGCGGAATGGGAGTACGCCGCCGCAGGGCTGGAGCTCAAGGGCCGCTTCCTGGAATCCCGTCGGATCGATCCCGCCGCCGCGCCGGCCGGCGAGGGGCTGCGGCAGATGTTCGGCGACCTCTGGGAGTGGACCGGCAGCGCCTATTCGCCCTATCCGGGCTTCCGGCCCGCCGCCGGCGCGATCGGTGAGTACAATGGCAAGTTCATGGCCGGTCAGTTCGTGCTGCGCGGCGGCGCCTGTGTGACGCCCGCCGGCCATGTGCGGGCGAGCTATCGGAACTTCTACTATCCGCACCAGCGCTGGATGTTTGCCGGCGTGCGGCTGGCGATGGATGGCGATGTCGCAGCGACGAACGGATTTCGCGACGATGTCATCGCGGGCTTGTCGCGGCCGCAGAAATCGATCTCGCCGAAATATTTCTACGACGCCGAAGGCTCGCGCCTGTTCGAGGCGATCTGCGAGCTGGCGGAATACTATCCGACCCGCACCGAGGTCGGCCTGCTGCGCGGCGCGGCCGCGGAGATCGCGGAGCTCATTTTGCCGGGCGCAGCCCTGGTGGAGTTCGGCAGCGGGGCCAGCGTGAAGACCCGCATCCTGCTCGACGCCGCGCCGCAGCTGGCCGCCTATGCGCCGATCGACATCAGCCAGCACGCCCTGGCCGAGGCGGCGCAGATGATCCGCCGCGACTATCCCCGGCTGGTCGTCGCGCCGCTGACGGAGGACTTCACCACCGCCCTGCAGCTTCCGGCGGAGCTCGACGGCCGTCCGGTGACCGGCTTCTTCCCCGGCTCGACCCTGGGCAACTTCAGCCCGGCCGAGGCCTGTGACTTCCTGCTCCGGGCGCGGCGGCTGCTGGGGAAGGGGGCGCAGTTCCTGATCGGCATCGACCTGGTGAAGTCCGAGCGCGAGCTGCTGGCGGCCTATGACGATGGGGAGGGCGTCACCGCGGCGTTCAACAAGAACCTGCTGGCGCGGATCAACCGCGAACTCGGCGGCGACTTCGACCTGGATGGCTTCGGCCATCTGGTCCGCTGGAACCCCGGCGAGAGCCGGATCGAGATGCATCTCGAAAGCCTGCGCGAGCAACAGGTCGTCCTGGCCGGCCGGCGCTTCTGCTTCCGGGCCGGCGAGACCCTTCACACCGAGAACTCCTACAAGTTCACGGTCGAGGGCATGGCGCGCTTGGCGGAGGCGGCAGGCTGGCGGCTGGAGCGGCGGTGGACCAGCGTCCACCCCGCCTTCGCCGTCGTTCTGCTGCGGCAGGCCTAGAGGCCTCGGCCTCAGCCTTCGCGGCCGCGCGAGCGACCGCCGCCGCGGCTGGCTTCACCGCCCTTGCGGCCCGCCGAGGCGGCGAGGTCGCGGTCCTTGGCGAAGCTGCGCTTTTCGCCGGGCACCGAGGCGCCGCCCTTGCGGGCGATCTCGCGGCGGCGTTCGGGGTTCATGGCGGCGAAGCCTCTGCGGGCCCGGGGTTTTCCGGATTCGACGTTGGGCATGGGGTCTACTCTCCTAATCGGGCGACGACATGGGCAGGTCGAGCGAAGCGCCGGCGTGCGGTCCGTGGTCGTCTAACGGATGCCGCTCTGCGGGGTGAAAGCCAGGCTCACGCTCCGCGTCCGGACGAGGGGTGGGGTCTGGAGTGTTCGCCGGATCGGACATGGCGCGTCTCTAGAGGGGTTGCGGTCAGGCTAACCATCGAAACGCAGCAGAGGTTGCGTCGGCGACACACGCATTTCTCGATCAAGAGCTGGGCAGGAATAGGACCGGCCCCGGAACGCGCCGTTCACGATTACTTGCAACGTATCCGGACGGACGCCCGGCGCCGCCTTGAGGGGCCTACAGCGGCAGCTGCACGCGGGCGGTCAGGCCGCCGTCGTCGCGGTTGGTGAGGCTGACGTCGCCGCCGTGGCCGCGGGCGATCGAGCGGACCACCGCCAGGCCCAGGCCGATGCCGCCGGTCTGCCGGCTGCGCGAAGGCTCGCGGCGGTAGAAGGGTTCGAAGACGCGTTCGATATCGTTCGGCGGGATGCCCGGTCCGTCGTCGGCGATCTCGACGACCGCATAGGCCGCATCGTGAAAGACCCGGGCGCGGGCGCGGCCGCCGAACTTCACGGCGTTCTCCAGCAGGTTGCTGAACAGCCGGCGAAGCGCCATCGGGTCGCCCTCGATCACCACCTTGTCGGCCCAGGCGACGATGTTGGTGTCGGCGCCGGTCTCGGCCATCTCGTCGCAGAGGCTTTCCAGCAGCGAGGAGAGCTCGAGCCGGGTCCGCTCGGCCGGTCGGCTGGCGTCGCGCACGAAGGCCAGGGTGGCGGAGATCATCTCCTCCATCTGCTCGATGTCGCTGGCCATCTTGGCCCGCTGGTCGTCGGGCACGCCCTCGATGCGGAACCGCAGGCGGGTGAGGGGGGTGCGCAGGTCATGGGCGACGGCGGCGACCATGGCCGTGCGATCTTCGACGTAGCGCCGGAGCCTGTCCTGCATGTCGTTGAAGGCGGCCGCCGCCACCGCGATCTCCGAGGTGCCCTTAAGCGTCAGCGACGGCGCCTGCGGATCGCGCCCGAGCCGCTCGGCCGCCTCGGCCAGGACGCGGATCGGGGCGGAGAGCCGCCGGGCCAGGATCCAGGCCAGGGGCGCCACCGCCAGGGCGGAAAGGGCGAACCAGAGCAGGACCAGCTGTTCCCCGGCGTTGAGGCCGAAGCTCGGCTGGGGCTGCACCACCAGCCAGGTCCCGTCGGCCTGCCGCACGCCGATCCGGAAGGGCGCGATCAGGAACTGCTCCTCCGTGCCGCCTTCCTCCGCCATGTGGTTGCGCAAGGTGCGGAACACCCGCCGGTCGGCCAGCGGCCCGTAGTTGCCGGCGATGACCACGTCGTCTATCGGCGCGCCGATCGCCCGGGCTACGCTGGCGCGGATCTTCGGGGCGGTGCGGCTTTCGAGCACGGGGCTGGGCCGCTCCTTGCGGATCGACGCCTCCAGCGGCCGGCGTTCGCCGAAGACGTGGGTCTCGCCGCGCAACACCTGCTCGACCTCGGTCAGGCGATAGAAGTCCGGCAAGGGCGGCGGAAGCTTGAGCACCAGAACCATGCTGATCGCCTGGCAGGCCAGGACGGTGGCCGCGGCGAAGAGCAGGATGCGGCCGAACAGCGACGCCGTGGGGCGGCCGCTGACCCAGTTGATCACAGACGCTTCACCTTGACGGTGAACATGTAGCCCTCGTTGCGCACGGTGCGGATCAGGTCCTGGCCGCCGCCGTCGTCGAGCTTGCGGCGCAACCGGCTGATCTGCACGTCGATCGCCCGGTCGAAGGCCTCGCTCTCCGGCCCGCGGGCGAGCTCCAGCAGCTGATCGCGGGTCAGCACCCGCTGGGGATGTTCGACGAAGGCGCGCAGCAGGCCGAACTCGCCGGAGGAGAGGTGGACCACCACCCCTTGCGAGGACCGCAGCTCCCGCTTCACCAGGTCGAGCCGCCAGCCGGCGAACTCGCAGCCGGCGATGGCGCCGGGCTCGACGGGGCGAATATCCGTGCGCCGCAGCACCGCGCGCACGCGGGCCAGCAGCTCGCGCGGATTGCAGGGCTTGGGGACATAGTCGTCCGCGCCGACCTCCAGCCCGACGATGCGGTCGGTGTCCTCGCCCATGGCCGAGAGCATGATGATCGGCGGCCCGCCTTCGGTGTTGGCCAGCCGGCGGCAGATGGCCAGGCCGTCCTCGCCTGGCAGCATCACGTCCAGCACGATCAGGTCGACCGGGCCGCGCCCCAGCGCCTCGTCCATCTCGCGGCCGTCGGCGGCGGTCTCGACGTTGTAGCCATGGCGCCCCAGGAAATCGGACACCACGTCCCGGAGTCCCGGATCGTCGTCGACCATCAGGATGCGCGCGTTCGCGGCGCTCATTTCAGCTTGGATCTCCATGGCCGCATCTAACGAGACAAGGGCGCTATCCGGATTTCGCGTTTGAAATCAGGCGAGCACAGAGTCGGCCACGAACGGATTTGTTTGGCGTTCGCGACCGAAGGTCGACATCGGCCCGTGGCCGGGCACGAAAGCCACCGCGTCGCCCAAAGGCCAGAGCTTGCCGGTGATCGAGGCGATCAGCTGGGCATGGTTCCCGCGCGGGAAGTCCGTGCGGCCGATCGAGCCCTGGAACAGCACGTCGCCGACCTGCGCCAGCCCTGCGCCGCGATGGAAGAAGATCACATGGCCCGGCGTATGGCCCGGGCAGTGGTAGACCTCGAACTCGGTCTCGCCGAGGGTGACGCGGTCGCCGTCCTCCAGCCAGCGATCGGGCTGGAAGCGCTTGGCGTCGGGGACGCCGTAGGCGCGGCCGGACTCCTCGATCTGCTCGATCCAGAAGGCGTCCTCGCGCTGCGGCCCCTCGATCACCACCCCGGTCGCCGCCTGCAGCGCCGCCGCGCCTCCGGCGTGATCCAGGTGGCCGTGGGTGATCCAGATCTTCTCCAGAGTCAGCCCGTGCTCCTTCAGCGCCTCGAGCAGCCGCGGCGTCTCCCCGCCCGGATCGATGATCGCGGCCTTCAGGGTCTTGGCGCACCAGACGATGGTGCAGTTCTGCTGCAGCGGGGTGACCGGCGCGATCAGCGCGCGGATGGCGGGCGTAGGAGCGGAAGCGTTCATGGCCGGCAAGATCGGGGTTCCAGGCGCAGAAGGAAAGGGCGGGACCAAAGCCCTCTCCCCGTCACGCGGAGAGGGTTGGGTGAGGGGACGGCTGGGCTTCGCCGCACCTGCCGATGGTGGGACGAGGATCCTGGAGAGGGATCACCTCACCCCCGCTCGGCCGGCTCGCCGGGCGCCGGCGCGCCGGGCATTGGCGCGATGCCGATATGCGGGGCGTCGGGCTCCAGCTCGGGCACCCCGGTCAGGCCGCGGGCCACGTTGCTCTTGCGGTAACCGTAGAGGAAGTAGACCACCAGGCCGATCGCCGCCCAGCCGAAGAACAGCATCTGGGTCTCCTTCGACAGGCTGAAGAAGAGATAGATGCAGCCGATCGCCGCCAGGGGCGCGACGATCGCCACGGCGGGCGTGCGGAACGGCCGGACCCGACTGGGGTCGGTGCGCCGCAGCACCAGCACCGCGACCGCCACCATGGCGAAGGCGAACAGGGTGCCGGAGTTCGACACGTCCGCCAGGACGCCGACCGGGAAGAAGGCCGAGAACAGCGCCACGAAGATCCCGGTGATGACGGTGATCACGTGCGGGGTGTGGAATTTCGGGTGGACCTTGGACAGGGCCTCCGGCAGCAGGCCGTCACGGCTCATCACGAAGAAGATCCGCGTCTGGCCGTACATCATCATCAGGATGACCGAGGGCAGGGCGAGGCCGGCGGCGAGGCCGATCAGGTTGCCGACCTTCGACCAGCCGATGGTCCGCAGCGTCCAGGCCAGCGCCTCCTTGGAGCAGACCACCTTGGCGTCGCCGATCGCCTGGCAGGCGGCGGTGAGCTCGGGGCTGCCGGGCCGCAGGCCCGAGCCGGCCGGGCCCAGCACCGGCTGGGCGCCGACGGTGCCGATCACGCCGGCGGCGACCAGCAGGTAGAAGATGGTGCAGATGCCGAGCGAACCGATCAGGCCGATCGGCATGTTGCGCTGCGGGTTCTTGGTCTCCTCCGCCGCGGTCGAGACCGCGTCGAAGCCGACGTAGGCGAAGAAGATCGAGGCCGCCGCCGCCGAGATGCCGCCGAAGCCCAGCGGGGCGAAGGGGGTGAAGTTGGTCATCTTGATGACCGGCAGCGCCAGGACGACGAACAGCGTCAGGGCCGCCACCTTGATCGACACCAAGAGGGCGTTGACCGTCGCCGATTCCTTGGTGCCGACCACCAGCAGCGCGGTCACCACCAGGGCGATGCCGGCGGCCGGCAGATTGACCAGGCCGCCGTCGAGCGGCCCGCGCACCAGGGTGAGCGGGATGTGGACGTGGAAGGCGTTCTGGATCAGGCCGACGACGTAGCCGGACCAGCCGACCGACACCGCTCCGGCGGCGATGGCGTATTCCAGGATCAGCGCCCAGCCGACCATCCAGGCCAGCAGCTCGCCCATCACCGCATAGCTGTAGGTGTAGGCCGAGCCGGAGACCGGCACCATGGCGGCCATCTCGGCGTAGCAGAGCGCGGCGACCGCGCAGACGAAGCCGGCGATGACGAAGGCGGCCATCATGCCGGGACCGGCCTTCTGGGCCGCCTCGGCGGTAAGCACGAAGATCCCGGTGCCGATGATCGCCCCGATGCCCAGCATGGTTAGCTGGAAGGGCCCCAGGGAGCGGTGCAGCGATTTCTTTTCTGCGGTGGCAAGAATTGCGTCCAGCGACTTAACGCGCCACATTTTTCCTCCATGTGGCGAGCCCATCGGCCGCCCGAGATTTCCTTCGCGGACGGTTGCTCGCGTCGCCCCATGCGGTCAAGCGCCAAGCCTTGGCGGACAGGTCATCCAGGGTTAGAGGCCGCCCATGCTTCCCGTCCACGAGGCCTTGCCCGAACTGAAGGCGGCGCTTGCGGCTCGTTCCGCCGCGGTGCTCGTCGCCCCACCCGGGGCCGGGAAGACCACCGTGGTCCCGCTGGAGCTGCTCGACGCGGCCTGGCTCGCCGGCGGCCGGATCATCGTCCTGGAGCCGCGCCGGCTGGCCGCCCGCGCCGCCGCCGAACGCATGGCCAAGACGCTTGGCGAAACGGCCGGCGAGACCGTCGGCTTCCGGGTGCGGATGCAGTCGAAGGTCTCGGCCCGGACCCGCATCGAGGTGGTCACCGAAGGCGTCTTCACCCGGATGATTCTCGCCGATCCGGAGCTGGCCGGCGTCGGCTGCGTGATCTTCGACGAGTTCCACGAGCGCAGCCTCGAGGCCGACCTCGGCCTGGCCCTGGCCCGTGATGTGCAAGCGGTGCTGCGCGAGGACCTGCGGCTGCTGGTGATGTCGGCGACCCTCGACGGGGCGGCCGTGGCGCGGCTGCTGGGCGAGGCGCCGGTGGTGGAGAGCCAGGGCCGCGCCTATCCGGTGGCGACCCGCTATCTTGGCCGCGACGACCGGCTGCGGCTGGAGGACCAGGTGGTGCGCGCCGTCGAGCGCGCGCTGGCCGAAGAGAGCGGCAGCGTGCTGGTGTTCCTGCCCGGCCAGGGGGAGATCCGCCGCACCGCCGAGCGCCTCGCCGAGCGCGTCCGCCGGCCCGACGTCGACATCGACCCGCTCTACGGCGCCTTGACGCCGGCCGAGCAGGACCGGGCGATCGCCCCGCCCCCCGACGGCCGGCGCAAGGTGGTGCTGGCCACCTCCATCGCCGAGACCAGCCTGACCATTGAAGGCGTTCGGGTGGTGGTCGACGCAGGCCTGGCCCGCGTGCCGAAGTTCGACCCGGCCAGCGGCCTGACTCGCCTGGCCACCGTGCGAGTCAGCCGCGCCGCCGCCGACCAGCGCCGTGGCCGCGCCGGCCGCACCGAGCCCGGCGTCTGCTTCCGGCTGTGGGACGCGGCCGAGACCCGGGCGCTGCCGGCCTTCGCCGATCCGGAGATCCTGGAGGCCGACCTCTCCGGCCTGGCCCTCGACCTCGCCCGCTGGGGCGCGCCCGATCCCGCCGCCCTGGCCTTCCTCGATCCGCCGCCCGCCACCGCCTTCAGGGAGGCCCGCGCCTTGCTGCGCCGGCTGGAAGCGCTGGACGCCAAGGGGGTGCTGACCGCCCACGGCCGCGCGCTCGCCGAGATGCCGTTGCCGCCGCGGCTGGCCCACATGGTACTGAAGGCCGCCGCCTCCGGCCAGCAGTCCCGCGCCGCGCGGATCGCCGCCCTGGTCACCGAGCGCGGCCTGGGCGGCCGCGACGTCGACCTGCGCCATCGGCTGGAGGCGCTGGAGCGCGACCGCTCGCCGCGCGCCCGCGACGCCCGGGTGCTGGCCGACCGCTGGGCGACCCTGAGCGGCCGGCCTGGGCGGGCCGAGCCGCTTTCCGATGGGCTGCTGCTGGCGTTCGCCTATCCGGAGCGGATCGCCCGGGCGCGCGGGCCGCTGGGCGAGTTCCAGCTGGTCAGCGGCCGCGGCGCCTTCCTGGAGCCGACCGACGCGCTCGCGCGCGAAAGCTGGCTGGCGGTCGCCGAACTGGGGGGTGGCGACCGGCGCGACCGCATCCTGCTGGCCGCGCCGCTCGAAGAGGCGGACCTGGCGGCGGCCTTCGCCGACCAGCTGGAGACCGAGGAGCGGCTGGAGGAAAGCGGCGCCGGGCGCCTGCGGGCCAAGCGCATCACCCGGCTGGGCCGCCTCACGCTGCGCGAACAGGTCGACGACAATCCCGATCCGGCGCTGATCGCCCAGGCCCTGGCCGAGCGCGTGCGCCGCGAAGGTCTCGGCCTGCTGCCGTGGGGCGAGGCCGCGCAGACCCTGCGCGCCCGGGTGGCCTTCCTGCGCCGCTACGACGAAAGCTGGCCGGACCTGTCGGACGCCGCCCTGATCGACCGGCTGGACGCGTGGCTGACGCCGCTACTTCCCGGCGTCCGTTCGTTCGGCGCGCTGAAGCCGGACCTGATCGACGCGGCGCTCAGGACGCTCTTGCCCTGGGAGCGCCAGCGCGAGCTGGAGGCGGCCGCGCCGGGCCGCTGGTCCGCGCCGACCGGCAACAGCTTCGCCATCGACTACGCCGCCGACGGCGGCCCGCGGGTGGAGGTGCGGGTGCAGGAGGTGTTCGGCCTCGCCGAGCACCCGAGCATCGCCGCCGGCCGGGTCCCGCTGACGCTGGCGCTGCTGTCGCCGGCGCACCGCCCGATCCAGACCACCCAGGACCTGCCGGGCTTCTGGAGGGGCTCCTGGAAGGACGTGCGGTCGGACATGCGTGGCCGCTACCCCAAGCACGTCTGGCCGGAAGACCCCGCCGCCGCCGCCCCGACCACCCGGGCCAAGCCGCGGGGGACGTGAGCTTGGGGCGCGCGCCGGAACGCCCCCTCTGGCTCGCGCAGCGAGACGGAGGGGGCGTTTGCGGCCCCCTTATGCGGGCGCCCGATCGTGCGGGTGGTGGGCGCGGAAGCCGATGGCGAGGCGGTTCCAGGCGTTGATGGTGGTGATCAGGAGCGTCAGCTCGACCATCTCGGCGGGCGAGAAGTGGTCCTTCAGGCCGTCGTAGTCCTCGTCCGGAGCGTGGGTCTCGGCCACGCGGGTCAGGCTTTCGGTCCAGGCGAGCGCCGCCCGCTCCCGCGGCGTGTACATCCGCGACTCCCGCCAGGCGTCGAGCAGGAACAGCCGCTCCGGGCGCTCGCCGTCCTTCAGCGCGTCGCTGGTGTGCATGTGCAGGCAGTAGGCGCAGCCGTTGATCTGCGAGGCCCGGGTCTTCACCAGCTCGATCAGCGAGCCCTCAAGAGGGCCGGCCTTGAAGTGCTCCTCCAGGGCCATCATCGGCTTCAGGCCCTCGGGCGCGAACTCCCAGTAGTTCAGTCTCGGCGTCATCTCTCGGCTCCTGTGCTGCATCTGCGGCCAGGACGCATGAGGCGTCGATCTTGTGACGCGCCGTCGAGGAAAAATTCGCCTCAGCCGGTCGCGGCGTAGATCATGATCCCAGTCGCCACCGAGAGGTTCAGGCTGTCGGCGCGGCCGCGCATGGGAATCTTCACGGCGACGTCGCAGAGGGCGGCCATCTCCGGCGGCAGGCCCTGCTGCTCGTTGCCCATCAGCAACAGGGCGGGCCTGCGGTAGTCGGCGGCGCGATGATCGACGCTCGCCGAGAGCAGGGCGCCGACCACCGAGCCCGGCCAGCCCGCGCGCCAGTCGCCGAACTCCGCCTCGGTGGCCCGTGTCAGCGGCACGGCGAAGATCGAGCCCATGGTCGCGCGCACCGCCTCGACCGAATAGGGATCGCAGCATTCGCCGACCAGGATCACCCCGCCGCAGCCGGCGGCGTCGGCGGTGCGCACGATGGTCCCGAGGTTGCCGGGATCGCGAACCCGGTGCAGGGCGACGAAGCAGGGCGCAGCCCGCGGATCGATCTCGCCGAGCGGCCGGAAGCTCTGGGCGAAGACGCCGACCAAGGCCTGCGGATTGTCGCGCCGCGAGACCTTGGCGAGGATCTCCTGGGTGACCTCGATCACCTCGCCGTGGGCGGCCAGGGTGGCGGCGATCGCCTGCTTCAGCAGCGGATGTTCGGCGTCGCGGCCGTACAGCAGGATCCGCGGCGCATGGCCCAGCTCGACGCCCTCGGTGACGTTCTTCAGCCCCTCGGCGACGAACAGGCCGGTCTCGTCGCGTTCCTTGCGCAAGTGCAGGGCGCGGACCGCCTTGACGGTCGGGTTGGCGAGCGAAGTGACGGCGCGGGCGCTCATGCGCGTCCCCTCGAGCCCTCTCCCCGCGAACGGGGAGAGGGTTGGGCGAGGGCTTGCGGCAGCGTGCGCGAACTCACGCCGACCACCGGGCGTAGAAGCTCATGCCGATCTGGCGCTCGCCGGCCTGCTCGGTCAGCGCCAGCTCGCCCCATTCGATGCGCCCGCCGCGGCCCGGCAGCTTCTCCGCCAGCAGCCCGCAAAGGGCGGCGCCGGAGATCCGCTCGGCATAGGCGTTCAGCACCAGGAAACTGGCGTCTTCCGACAGCAGCTCGGCGCAGAGGCCCGCCAGTTCCGGCAGGTCTTCGAACAGCCGCCAGACCTCGCCGCCCGGCCCGCGGCCGTATTTCGGCGGGTCGAGGATGATGCCGTCGTAGCGCGAGCCGCGCCGAGCTTCGCGCTGGACGTATTTGCGGGCGTCCTCGGTGATCCAGCGGATCGGCCGATCGGAAAGCCCGGAGAGTTCGGCGTTCTCGCGCGCCCAGGCGACCGCCTTCTTGGAGGCGTCGACATGGGTCACCGCCGCTCCGGCCGCGGCCATCACCAGGCTGGCGACCCCGGTGTAGCCGAATAGGTTGAGCACCTTGGGTTGGCCGCCGCGGGTGCGGATGCGCTGGTCCAGCCAGGTCCAGTTGGCCGCCTGTTCGGGGAAGAAGGCGAGGTGGCGGAAGGCGGTGAATCGGCCGTGGAATTTGGCCTCGCCCCAGGCCAGCGGCCAGGATTCCACCGCCTTGCCGCGAAAGCGCCAGCGGCCGGCGTCCTCCTCGTCGCTGGGATCGAAGATGGCGTCGGCCTCTTCCCAGGCCTGGGCGGGCAGGCGAGGGGCCCACATGCACTGCGGCTCTGGGCGCACCACCGTGTAGCGGCCATAGCGTTCCAGCTTGCGGCCATGGCCGCTGTCCAGCAGGGCGTAGTCGTCCCAGCCCAGCGTGCGCATCACGCCAGGCGCCTCGGCCAATCGGGGGGCGCGCGCAGTCATCGGCGGCGGCTTACGCGTAAGGCGACGGCGTCGTCCAGCATTCTGGCGGACTTGTGGCCGCAAGCTGTGTGCTGCGCCTTGCCAGCGGCGTTGTTTTGCGGTCGTGTAACAGTGGCTGTAACTGGGGTATCCAGGTGGAATTTGAAACCGGGTCCGGGCGACGCCGGTCGGCCCGCAAGGCGAGGGGGCTGGGGCATCTGCGGCGCAGCGAGATCCTCGACGCCGCCGAACGGATCTTCATCGCCGAGGGCTATGAGGGCGCGACCATCCGCAAGATCGCCGAGGCGGTCGGCGTCTCCTCGACGGCGCTCTACATCCACTTCCCCGACAAGGCCCGCATCCTCGGCGAGATCTGCAAGCGCACGCTGGAGGAGGTGCTGGCGCGCAATCGCGAGATCGCCGCCCAGCGGCTCGACCCGGTGGTGCGCGTGCGCATGATGCTGGAGGCCTATATGCGCTGGGGTCTCGCGCATCCCAACGCCTATCAGCTTGTCTATTCGTCCCCGCGTCCGCTATCGGCAGGTCGCTGGCCCGACGACACGGTCGATTTGAGCGTCCAATGCTACGAGACCTTCGAAAGCGTGGTGCGCGAAATCGCCGCCGGGGGCCGGCTGCGCGTCGGCGGGGCCGAAGCCGCCGCCCAGACACTCTGGGCCGGATGCCACGGGGTGGTTGCGCTGGTCTGTGCGCGCCCGAACTTCAAGTGGACCGAGGCCGAGGAGTTGATCACCACCACGGTGGAGGCGCTCGGGCACGGCCTGCTTTCCGACTGAGCCTGGCGGCGGCGCTTTTCCTTTGCGCCGCGCCGGTGCTGGGCGTTCCGGGGCGCGCGGGGGCTGCGCCGCGAGTGCTGTCGTTCGATCAGTGTGCGGACGAGTACGTGCTGGCGCTCAGTCCCCGCCAGGCGGTGGTCGGCCTGTCGCACCGGGCCGACGACGCCGATTCCCTGCTGGCGGCCAAGGCCCGCGGCCTGCCGCTGCGGCGCGTGAATTTCGAGACCGCGCTCGCCGCCCGGCCGGAGCTGGTGGTGCGCACCTATGGCGGCGACGCCCGCCTGGTGCGGGCGCTGGAGCGGCGCGGGGTCAAGGTATTGACGCTGGGCGACGCCCCCGACTTCGGCGGCATCCGCCGTAACATCCGCGCGATGGCTGCGGCTGTGGGCGAGCAACCGGCGGGCGAGGCGATGATCGCCGAGATGGACCGGCGGCTGGCCCGTGCGGCCGGCGCCTGGAAAGGCCGCCGCGCCGTCTATCTGACGCCGAGCGGCTTCACCGCCGGCCCTGGCACCCTGCCGGACGCCATCCTGCGCGCCGCCGGCATGGTCAATCTCGAGCGGCGCACCGGCTACGGCGAGGTTCCCTTGGAGCGCCTCGTCCTGCAGCCGCCGGAAGCGGTGGTGATGGGCTTCTTCGACACCCAGAGCTACGCCAGCGAGAGCTGGGCGCCCGGCCGCCACGGCGTGATGCGGCGACTGCTGCGCCAGCGCGCCGTCGCCAGCCTGCCCGGCGCGATGATCGCCTGCGCCAACTGGGGCGCGGCGGAGGCCGTCGAACAGCTCGCCGCGCGGGCCCCAAGATGAACGACCTGCGTCTGAACGGCCTGCTGCTGCTGGGCGTCCTGGCCTTGATCGCCGCAGGTCTCTGGCTGGGCGAAGTTCCCCTGAGCTGGGCGCAGTTCGTCCAGGGCTTCGGCCACCCGGGCTCGGCGCCCGGCGAGGTGCTCTGGCGGATCCGCTGCCCGCGCAGCGTCGCCGCCGCGGTGGTCGGCGCGGCCCTCGGGCTGGCGGGGGCGGTGATGCAGGGGCTGCTGCGCAATCCGCTCGCCGACCCCGGCGTGCTCGGCGTCTCCGGCGGCGCGGGGCTGGGCGCGGCCGTCGCCATAGCTGCGGGCCTGGGGGCGCAGAGCGGGGCGATCGAGGGCGCGGCCCTCGTCGCCGCGGTGCTGATGGGCCTGGCGTTGACTGCGCTCGCCGCCCGGTTCCGCGAGCCCGAGACCCTGATCCTGTTCGGCGTGGCGATTTCGTCCTTCTCCGGCGCCCTGACCTCGCTGGTGTTCAACCTGGCCCCGTCGCCGGTGACGCTGGCGGAGGTCTTCTCCTGGCTGCTCGGCTCGGTCGCCAACCGCGACTGGGGCGACATCGGCCGCGAGCTGATCCCGATGGGGCTGGGCGTCGGCCTCTGCGCCTATTCCGCCCGCGGCCTGGTGATGCTCAGCCTTGGCGAGGAGAGCGCCGTGATGTCCGGCCTGCCGATGGCGCGCTTGCGTGGCGCGGCGGTGGCCGGCGCCTCGCTGCTGACGGGCGCAGCGGTGGCGCTCGCCGGCATCGTCGGCTTCGTCGGCCTGGCCGCCCCGCACCTGGTGCGCACGCGGGCGGGCGCCGACCCCGGCCGCATCCTGCTGCCCTCGGCCTTGACCGGGGCGCTGCTGCTGATGGGGGCGGACCTGGCGGCCCGGCTGATCCCCACCGACCTGGAGCTGAAGCTGGGGGTGGTCACCGCCCTGCTGGGCGCGCCGCTGTTCGCCCTCATCGCCTGGCGCGCGGCGCGGAGCTGGCGCGGATGACCCCGGCCTTCGCCCTGGAGGCGGCCAGTGTCCGGCGCGGTCGCGCGCAGGTGCTGCAGGACGTCAGCATCCAGGCCCGCGCCGGCGAGGTGCTGGGCGTGGTCGGGGCCAACGGCGCCGGCAAGACCACCCTGCTGCGCGCCGCTCTGGGCCTGGTGCGGCTGGAGCACGGCCGCGCCGCGCTGGGCGGGCGTCCGATCCGCAGCCTGAGCGACCTCGAGCGCGCCGCGCTCGCCGCCTATCTGCCGCAGGAGCGCCGGGTCGGCTGGAACCTGCCGGCCTGGCGGGTGGCGAGCCTGGGCGCGCCGCATCTTGCGCCGAAGGCCGCCCGCGAGCGCGCCCATGCGGCGCTGGCCCGCCTCGGGCTGGCGGCGCTGGCCGACCGCGGCGTGCTTGAAATGTCCGGCGGCGAGCGCGGGCGGGTGCTGCTGGCCCGGCTGCTGGCCGCCGGCGCGCCGCTGCTGATGGCTGACGAGCCGGGGGCCGGCCTCGACCCCGACGCCCAGCTGCTGGCGCTGGAGCTGCTCCGCGCGGAGGCCGATCGCGGGGCGGCGGTGGTGCTGACCCTGCACGACCTCAGCCTGGCGGCGCGGGCCTGCGACCGGCTGGCGGTGCTGAGCGCCGGCCGGCTGATCGCCGACGCCGCCCCCCGCGAAGCCTTGACCCCGGCGGTGCTGGCCCAGGCCTTCGCCCTCGAGGGACAGCTGGAGCAGACCAGCGTCGGTCCGGTGGTGGCGGCCCGCCGGCGGACGCCCTGACCGGGAGCAGGCGACCTACAAGCCCGCCGCCGAAGCGGTGGTGGTCGCCACCGTCGCCGGGTAGCCGTAGCTGCCGCGGGCGAGGTCGGAGCTCAGGGTCACCGGGGCGGCGCCGCCGTTCAGCTTGGCGCGGTAGACCTGCACGCCCTCCAGCACCCGCATCACATAGTTGCGGGTCTCCGAGAACGGGATGCACTCGATGAAGTCGATCGGGTCGGTGGAGCCGCCGCGCGGGTCGCCGCAGTAGCTCGCCCACTGGGTCGGCCGGCCGGGCCCGGCGTTGTAGCCCGCGACCGCCATCACATAGGAGCCGGAGAACTGGTTCACCAGCTGCCCCAGGAAGCTGGAGCCGAGGCGCATGTTGTAGTCCGGCTCGTCGAGCATCGAGGGCGAATAGTCCATGCCGTTGCGCCGCGCGATGATCGCGGCGGTGGCCGGCATCAGCTGCATCATGCCGCGCGCGCCGGCGCCGGAGCGGACCAAGGGGTCGAAGCCGCTCTCCTGCCGGGTGATGGCCAGCACCAGGGCGGGCTCGGGGGCGCCCATCACCTGCGGCGGGGTGCGGAAGGGATAGGCCCGCTGCGGCAGGACGAAGCCGCGCTGGGCGGCGCCGCGGGCGATCTTCATCGAGGTGTCCTGGTCGCCGTAGCCGCGCACCAGGTCGATCAGCAGGGCCTGGTCGGCGACCGTCGGCAGGACGTCGTCCAGCGCCAGGACGAAGGACCGGAAGGTGTCGCGCTGACCCTCGTCGTGCAGCAGGCGCGCGCCCTGGACGAGGTCGCTGCCCTCGAAGCGGGCGCGGTCGCCGGGCGTCAGCTGCGGATCGTCGCCCAGCACCAGCCGCTGCCCGAGCTTCTCCGCCGAGAGCTGGCCGTAGAAGGTCGTCACATGCTGGGCGCCGGCGGCGTAGAAGCTCTTCGCCGCGGCCTGGTCGCCGCGCGCCTGGGCGGCGCGGCCTTGCCAGTAGAGGGCGCGGGCGCGGGTGATCGGCGAGGTGCCGATGCGGTCGATGACGGCGAAGTGGCGCTGCGCCCGCGCGGGATCCTTCAGCCGGGTCAGCGCGATCCAGCCGGCGTAGAACTCCGCCTCGGCGGCCGGAGCCCCGAAGGTGAAGCCGCTGTCGGCCGCGGCGGCGTAGGCGCCTCGGGCGTCGCCGGACCGCAGCTCGGCCAGCACCATCTGGCGGCGCTCTTCCCAGACGCGGTCGGCCTGTTCCGGCGTGTGGATCGCCTTGGGGAAATAGGGCAGCTGCGCGGTCGCCAGCTCGGTCAGGCCGTGACGGCGCAGATAGGCGGCGCGCTCGAAGGCGACGCCGGGGCTCAGCGCGAGGCCGGCGGGCAGGGCGTCCACCAGGTCGTTGGCGTTGCTGGCGTCGTTGCGCAGGGCGATGCGGGCGAAGGCCGCCTGCTGCTGGTCGGGCGGCAGCAGGGGGATCAGGTCGCGCGCCGCCGGCCCTTGCGAGCCGCACAGCAGGATGTCGGCGCGGGCGACCTGGTCGTCCTGGGTCAGCACGTCGCCGAAGCGCGCCAGCATCACCCGCTGCACGTTCAGTTCAAAGCTCTTGGTGCGCCACCAGCGGCGGATCAGGTCCGCGGCCGGGCCGGGCTGGCCGATGTTGCGGTAGGCCTGGGCGAGCGCCATCGCGCCCTGGGCGGTGGTCGGCTCCAGGCCGTCGAACCAGTCGATGATCTGTTTCGGCGACTTGCCGGAGCTCTCGATCAGCTTTTCGGCGGCGGCCTGGCGCCGCGACGCCCGCGGCCAGGCCATCAGCTCGCGGCGCGCCTGGTCGGCTTCGTAGAAGCTCAGCATGTCGCCGGCCTGGTCGACCAGCAGCCAGGTCGCGGTCTTGCGCGCCGCCCGGTCGCTGAGCGCGCCGATGGCGGAGCGCGCGGTGTTCACGTCGCCGCGCCGCGCCGCCTCCACCGCCGCGCGGAAATTGGCGAAGTCGCTGGGCGACAGCGGCTGGCGCACGGTCTGCTCGGCCGCCTCGACCGGCGCGTCGGCGACGCCCTGGGCGTCGGAGCGCTGCAGCAGGGCGCCGATGGCGTCCATCTGCTGGGCGCGCGCGACTGCGCCCGAGACCAGGACCAGGCTGGTCATCAGTAGCGCTTTTCGAATTTTCGCGTGCAACTCCGCCCCCTAGGACATCCGCTCACGCATACGAGACGTTGCGGCGGCGACTCACCGCTCATATTGTCGCGGCGAATCTGAACGTCGCTTCAATAAGCGATCATTTCACGGCAATTTGCAGATCATGTCCCAGCCTTTGTTCAAGGGCCTGTTTCCGGCGCTCGTAACGCCCTTCCGCGACGGCGCGGTCGACGAGGCGGCGTTCGTTCGCCTGGTCGAACGCCAGATCGGCGGCGGCGTGCACGGCCTGGTGCCGGTCGGCACCACCGGGGAGACGGCCACCCTGTCCCACGACGAGCACCGCCGGGTGGTCGAGCTGTGCGTCGCCACCGCCCGCGGCCGCGTCCCGGTGATCGCCGGCGCGGGCTCCAACTCCACGGAAGAAGCCATCGACCTGGTGCGTCACGCCAAGGCGATCGGCGCCGACGCCGCCCTGGTGGTCACGCCCTACTATGTCCGGCCGAGCCAGGAGGGCCTCTACGCCCATTATGCGGCGATCAACGACGCCGTTCAGCTGCCGGTGCTGGTCTACAACGTCCCCTCGCGGACCGGCGTCGACATCTCCAACGAGGTGCTGGCCCGGCTCGCCCGGCTGCCGAACATCGTCGGGATCAAGGACGCCACCAGCGACCTGTCGCGGGCCAGCATGCAGCGGCTGATGTGCGGCGACGACTGGGTGATGCTGACCGGCGACGACCCCAGCGGCCTGGGCTATCTGGCGCACGGCGGCCACGGCTGCATCTCGGTGACCTCGAACGTCGCCCCCGAGCAGACCGCGGCCTTCTACAACGCCGCCCTGGCCGGCGACTGGGCCGGCGCCCTGCAGCACCAGGACCGGTTGATCCGGCTGCATCGCGCGCTGTTCTCCGACGCCTCGCCGGCGCCGACCAAGTTCGCCCTGGCGCATCTCGGCCTCTGCGCCGAGGACGTGCGCCTGCCGCTGGTCGCCGCCTCGGAAGCCTCGCGCGCCGAGGTGCTGGCGGCGATGCGCGACGCGGGCGTGGTCTGACGTTCAGCCACGGAAAACACGGAAAACACGGAAACCTGACCGGCCTGCGGCCGGTCCTTCCTTCCGAGAGCCATCCGGCGGACCCGCTCTCAGCTCGGACCTTCCGTGCATTCCGTGTTTTCCGTGGTTCACGTCCTCGTTCGCGTGGTTCGTGGGCGAATCTTTTCGTGCCTTTCGGGGTTTCAAACACCATATGCCCACGTCACGCCGACGGAGGGCGGGGAACTAGATGGCCGGCAAGCTGATCGCGGAGAACCGCCGGGCGCGGTTCGACTATTTCCTGGAACAGACCTTCGAGGCGGGGCTGGCGCTCACCGGCTCGGAGGTGAAGTCGTTGCGCAACGGCCGCGCCAACATCGCCGAGAGCTATGCGGCGGTGGAGGGCGACGAGATCGTCCTGGTGAACGCCGACATCCCGCCCTACGCCCAGGCCAACCGCTTCAACCACGAGCCGCGGCGCCCGAGAAAGCTGTTGCTGCACCGCAAGGAGATCTCCCGGCTGATCGGGGCGGTGCAGCGCGAAGGCCGCACCATCATTCCGACCAAACTCTATTGGAACGACAAGGGCATGGCCAAGCTGGAGCTGGCGCTCGCCAAGGGCAAGAAGCTGCACGACAAGCGCGAGACCGAGGCCGCGCGTGACTGGCAGCGCGACAAGGCCCGGCTGATGAAGAACCTCGGCTGACGCCCGCAGGCCGCCGGTTCGGCCACCGCAAGCCGCCCGGCCGCGCGCGAGCGCAGGCCCAGCCGGACGGCCGCGAACTCGCCCCTGACGGGACGCATCTCGGTCACCCGTCGATCAGCGCCTTGGCCCTGACGAACACCGCCTCGAACATCGCCGGCGTCAGTCGGCCGGTGTTCGTGTTGAGGCGCGAGCAGTGGTAGCTGTTCAGCACCGTGTAGGGTCCGGCCTGGAACTCCGAGCCATGGCCGGCGATCCCGGCCGAGGCCTTCAGGCCCAGCGCGCGCAGCACGTTGCGGCGCGAGACGTCGCCGAGGGTGACGATCACCTTCAGCCGCGGCAGGGCGGCGATGCGGGCGGTCAGGAACGGCCGGCAATTGGCCTCTTCCGAGGTCTCCGGCTTGTTGCCCGGCGGGGCGCAGCGCACCGCGTTGCTGACCATGCAGTCGACCAGCTCCAGGCCATCGTCCGGCCGCGCCTGGTAGCGGCCGCGGGCGAAGCCCAGCTTCAGCAGGGTGTCGTAGAGCAGCACGCCGGCGAAATCGCCGGTGAACGGCCGGCCGGTGCGGTTGGCGCCTTGCCGCCCGGGCGCCAGCCCCGCCACCAGCAGCCGCGCCTGCGGATCGCCGAACGACGGCGCGGGGCCGTTGAACCAGTCGGGGTGTTCCGCGCGGTTGACCTCGCGATACGCCACCAGCCGCGGGCAGATCGGACAATCGCGCGGCGGCTCCGGGTCACGGGCCGCAGCGATGGCGTCAGGCTTCGTCACCGACTGGTTCTTCCTCATCCTGGCGGGAGCCGTTAGGAACAGGCGGGCACGAATAGACAGCGTCGCTCCGGATGAACAGGGGGCGGCGAAGGCGAGGACGGGCTCATCGAACCGCAGCATCCAGAACCCGGCCCGATCGATCTCGACCGGGCCGTGGTGGTGGCGCTGGGCAGCAACCTGGCGGGCGGCTTCGCGTCCTCGGAGGCCCTGCTGGAGGCGGCGCTGGCGGCCTTGCCTGGGGCTGGATTGCAGCTGCTCGCCCGCTCCGGCTGGTGGCGCTCGGCCGCTTGGCCGGATCCGGGCGGCCCCGAGTACCGCAACGGCGTGGCCCTGGCGGCGGCGACGCTGGGCCCGCAGGCGACGCTCGAAGCCTTGCTGCAGGTGGAGGCGCGGTTCAATCGCCGGCGCGACGAACGCAATGCGCCGCGCACGCTGGACCTCGACCTCATCGCCCATGGCCGCAACCTGGTGACGACCCCGGGGCTGATCCTGCCGCATCCTCGCGCCCATCAGCGGCTGTTCGTCATGGGCCCGCTCGCCGAGATCGCCCCGGGCTGGCGCCATCCGCGCCTCGGGCGCACCGCGGCGGAGCTGGCGGCCGAGGCGAGCGTCGGACGCGACGCCGAACCCCTCCATCCGCAGCCGGGGCAGGGGGGCTAATTCGCCCTGCGGCCCCATGCGGCGTTGCACTATGACGCTGCAGCCTCTATTTTCCCGGGTTGTATTCCCCGCCTGAGGATTCCATGGCTCGCGTCACCGTCGAAGATTGCATCGAGAAGGTTCCCAACCGCTTCAGCCTGGTGCTGCTGGCGGCCCATCGCGCGCGCGCTATTTCGGCCGGCTCGCAGATCCTCGTCGATCGCGACAACGACAAGAATCCGGTGGTCTCGCTGCGCGAGATTGCGGACGACGTGGTCGACGCCGACGAACTGCGCGAGACGCTGATCGGGACCCTGCAACGCGTCGACGAGCGCTCGGAAGCCGAGGAAGAGGCCGAGACCCTGGCCCTGCTGGCGGATCCGACGCACATGCAAATGAGCGAGCTCGAACTGGTTCGGGCGCTGCAGAGCGACCGTGATGGCGGTCAGGAGGAGCGGTACTGAGCCCCGAAGGCGCAGACCCTCTTACTCTTCCGGCGGCCGAACCGGCCGCCTTGCTGAAGGACGGCCCGAATAGCGCGGCGGCTCCGGCCGCCGCCGCCAAGCGGCCTCGCTTCCTTCGTCAGTTCGAACTGATCGAAAAGGTCCGGTCCTACGATCCGACCGCGGACGAGGCGCTGCTGAACCGCGCCTACGTCTACGCGATGCGGATGCACGGGGCGCAGACGCGCGCCTCGGGCGACCCGTATTTCGCCCACCCGATCGAGGTGGCGGGCATCCTCACCGACTACCGCCTCGACACCGCCACCATCGTCACCGCCCTGCTGCACGACGTCATCGAGGACACGCCGGTCACCCGCAAGGAGATCGACGACCTGTTCGGCGACGAGATCGGCGAACTGGTCGAGGGCGTGACCAAGCTCTCCAAGCTGGAGCTCTCCTCCGAGCACCTGCGGCAGGCGGAGAACCTGCGGAAATTCATCCTGGCGATCAGCCGGGACGTGCGCGTGCTGCTGGTCAAGCTGGCCGACCGGCTGCACAACATGCGGACCCTGCAGTACATCAAGAGCCCCGCCAAGCGCGAGCGGATCGCGCGCGAGACGCTCGACATCTACGCGCCGCTGGCCCGCAACATCGGCGTGCACCGGATCTGCACCGAGCTCGAGGAGCTCGCCTTCGCCCACCTCAACCCGGTGGCGCGCGACGCCATCTATCGCCGCCTCGACACCCTTCGCCAGCAGCAGGGCGGGGCGGTGTCGCTGGTCTCCGGCGAGATCGCCACCAAGCTGGAAGCCGCCGGCATCCCGGCCCGGGTCTTCGGTCGCGAGAAGCATCCCTATTCGATCTGGCGCAAGCTGCAGCGCAAGTCGATCGGCTTCTCGCAGCTGTCGGACATCTACGCCTTCCGGGTGATCGTCGACAGCGAGGACGACTGCTACCGCGCGCTGGGCTTCATCCATCGCGCCTGGCCCAGCGTGCCGGAGCGGTTCAAGGACTTCATCTCGACGCCGAAGCGCAACAACTACCGCTCGCTGCACACCACCGTGGTCGGCCCCAAGGGCATGCGCATCGAGCTGCAGATCCGCACCGAGGCCATGGACCGGGTCGCCGAGGAGGGGGTCGCCGCCCACTGGCGCTACAAGGACCAGTCCTACGGCTTCGACCAGGAGCACCAGAAGGCCGCCGGCGGCCGCGACCCGCTGGTCAACCTGCGCCACCTCGTCCAGGTGCTGGAGCACGGCGGCGACGCCGAGGAACTGGTCGAGCACGCCAAGTTGGAGATGTTCCTCGACCAGGTCTTCGTCTTCACCCCGAAGGGCCAGCTGGTCAGCCTGCCGCGCGGCGCCATGCCGCTCGACTTCGCCTATGCGGTGCACACCAACATCGGCGACACCACCATCGGGGTGAAGATCAACGGCGAGCTGAAGCCGCTGCGCACGGCGCTGCAGAACGGCGACGTGGTGGAGGTGATCCGCGGCGGCAAGCCGGTAGTGCCGCCGGACTGGCGCTCGCTGGCGGTCACCGGCCGCGCCCGCTCGGCGATCCGCCGGCACATCCGCCAGACCGAGAAGGAAGAGTTCACCCGCCTCGGCCGGGTCACCGTCGAGCAGGCCTTCGACGCGGCCGGCAAGTCGCTGAAGGAGGTCTCGCTGCGGCCGGCCCTGGACCGGTTCGCCGCGTCCGGCGAGGAGGAGCTGTTCGAGAGCGTCGGCCGCGGCCGGGTGACCCCGCCGCAGGTGGTGGAGGCGATCTTCCCCGGCCTGAAGGTGACGGAGCGCGAGGCCGCCTCGGCGCGCCGGCGCATCGAGGAGGGCAAGGGCGCGCGCCTCTACGTCCGCGGCGGCGGGCTGACGGCGGGCGTCAGCATTCATTTCGGCGAGTGCTGCTCGCCGGTGCCGGGCGACCGCATCGTCGGCATCCTCGAAGGCGACGGCCGCGGGATCACCGTCCACACCATCGACTGCGAACGGCTGGCCGAATACGAAGATCGCGAAGAGCTCTGGCGCGACCTGCAGTGGACGCCCGAGGCCGAGCGCAACGCCATCGCCCGCGCCAAGCTCACCGCCACCATCCGCAACGCGCCGGGGGTGCTCGGCCAGGCCTGCACGGTGATCGGCGAGGCCGGCGGCAACATCGTCGGCCTGCGCATGCACCTGCGCCAGTCGGACTATTTCGACGTCGACTTCGACCTCGAGGTCAGCGACGCGAAGCACCTGACCCACATCGCCGCCGCCCTGCGCGCCAACCCCAGCGTCGAAACCGTGGACCGGACGAAGACCTGAGGGGCGGGGTGAAGACTGAAAACCTCTCCCCGCTTGCGGGGAGAGGGCAGGGTGAGGGGTGGCTCCGCGTCGCCGCGACAGCCGAGGCGCAGCGAGAGTCCACTCGCCCGGACCGATGCGCCGCTGCGAGTCCGCGCCACCCCTCACCCAACCCTCTCCCCGCTTGCGGGGAGAGGGCTTTGAAGAAGGTCCGAGGCATGGGGAAGGTCCGAACGGTCAGGGATCCGACGCCGGTTCTGCGGGCGCGAGCCCTGCGCGCCGAAGACACCAAGGCCGAGGCGCGCCTCTGGGCGGCGCTTCGCGATCGGCGCCTGGGCGGCTGGCGTTGGAAGCGCCAGGTTCCGCAAGGTCCGTATATCGTCGACTTCTACTGCGCGTCCGCGGCGCTCGTCATCGAGCTCGATGGCGGGCAGCACGCCGATCAGTTCGATTATGACGAACGGCGTACGGCCTTCCTCAACGCGAAGGGGCTGCGCGTCCTCCGCTTCTGGAATCATCAGGTGCTCACCAGTTTCGATGGCGTCTGCCTGAGCATTCTCAACGCCTGTGAGGGTGAAGACTGATAACCCTCTCCCCGCTTGCGGGGAGAGGGCAGGGTGAGGGGTGGCTCCGCGTCGCCGCGACAGCCGAGGCGCAGCGAGAGTCCACTCGCCCGACCGATGCGCCGCTGCGAGTCCGCGCCACCCCTCACCCAACCCTCTCCCCGCTTGCGGGGAGAGGGCTTGGATCTTCCGCTGGCGCTGAAACGGGACTATCTCCCGAGCATGAAGACTGTAGACGTCCTCGGCCGATGAGCCGGCTCCGCCTCGGTGTGAACATCGACCACGTCGCGACGGTGCGCAACGCCCGCGGCGAGACCTATCCGGATCCGGTGCGGGCGGCGGAGGCGGCGCTCGCCGCCGGGGCCGACGGCATCACCGCCCACCTGCGCGAGGACCGGCGGCATATCTCCGACGCCGATATCGACGCCCTGGCCGACATCACCCGCAAGCGCGGCCGGCCGCTCAACCTGGAGATGGCGGTCACCGCCGAGATGGAGGCCATCGCCCTGGCCCACCTGCCGCATGCGGCCTGCCTGGTGCCGGAGCGCCGGGAAGAGGTGACCACCGAGGGCGGCCTCGACGTCGCCCGCGGCTGCGACGCCATCGCCCCGCTGGTCGGCCGGCTCTCGGCCGCCGGCGTCCGGGTCTCCTGCTTCATCGATCCCGACCTGGCCCAGGTGGCGGCCGCCAAGTCGGTCGGCGCGGCGGTGGTCGAATTCCATACCGGCGCCTATTGCGAGGCGGTGCGCCACCGCTCGCCGGCCGCCCCCCGGTTGCTGGAGCAGTTGAAGGCGGCCGCCCGCGAGGCGGCGCGGCTGGGGCTGGAAGTGCATGCCGGCCACGGCATCGACTATGAGACGGTCAAGCCGGTCGCCGCCATCCTCGAGGTGATGGAGCTGAACATCGGCCACTTCCTGATCGGCGAGGCCATCTTCATCGGCCTCGGCCCGGCGATCAGGCGCATGCGCACGCTGATGGACGAAGCCCGCCCGGGCGGGCTCGCCGCATGATCATCGGCCTGGGCTCGGACCTCTCCGACATCCGGCGGGTGGAGAACAGCCTGCAGCGGTTCGGCGAACGCTTCACCCAGCGGATCTACACCGAGATCGAGCGGGCCCGCTCGGAGCGCAAGTCCGACCGCGCCGCCAGCTACGCCAAGCGCTTCGCCGCCAAGGAAGCCTGCGCCAAGGCGCTCGGCACCGGCTTCCGGCACGGCGTCTTCTGGCGCGACATGGGCGTGGCGAACCTGCCGTCCGGCAAGCCGACCATGGCGCTGACCGGCGGCGCGCTGGAGCGGCTGAAGGCGATCACCCCGGCGGGCCACACCGCGGTGATCCACCTCAGCCTCACCGACGAGCACCCCTACGCCCAGGCCTTCGTCATCATCGAGGCGCTGCCGCAGACGGCTTAGGGCTTGGTGGTGGTGGTGGTGGTCGTCGTCTTGGCCGAGGTATTGGCCGCGGTTCCGGTCCTGGCGGCTGGCGCCTTGACGGTCTTCGCCGCCGCCATCTTGGACGTCGTCTTTTTCGACGTCGTCATCTTCGAGGTCGTCATCGCCACCGGCCTGGCGCCCGGCGTGCCGCATTTGACGAAGGCTCCGCTGGGGCCGCGGCAGCGCTGCGTCGAGGCGGCGGGACAGGCGACGAACTTGCCGGCGGCGTTGCGGCAGGCCGCGGCGTCGGCGGAGCCGGCGGCCAGGAGGCCTGCGGCGGTCAAGGTGGCGAGGGTGAGTGCTGCATGACGCATCGGTCTGCTCCCGGCCCCCCGATCTGCGACGCAGCAACGTAGGACGATGGCGAAGGTTCCGCCGTCGAGAACCGCCGTCGTCGCCCGTTTCCTGGGCCCGGGTCCGGCGCTTCGAGGCGGAGCCCGTGCGGCATGGCGCCGGCATGACCAAGACTTCACAGGGCGCGGCCTTGCTCCGCGGCCATGCAACGCGTAGCAACGGCCGGTCCGGTGCGCCGGACGCCGTCAGGGATCATCCATGAGCGAGAACGTGCAGGCAGCACAGTCCCCCGAGAAGTCCGGCGCGGTCAGAGAGGTCGTCGAGATCGTCAAGACCGTGGTCTACGCGCTGCTGATCGCCCTCGTGTTGCGGGTGCTGTTCTTCCAGCCCTTCACGATCCCGTCGGCCTCGATGGAGCCCAACCTTTATCAGGGCGACTACATCATCGTCTCGAAGTTCAGCTACGGCTATTCGCGCCACTCCGTTCCGTTCAGCCCGCCGATCTTCTCCGGACGGATCTTCCAGCAGCCGCCGCATCGCGGCGACATCGTCGTCTTCAAGCTGCCGAGCAACATCCACACCGACTACGTCAAGCGGCTGATCGGCCTGCCGGGGGATCGCATCCAGATGAAGAACGGCCTGCTCTACCTGAACGACCAGCTGGTGCCGCGGACCTTCGCCGGAACGACCAAGGAAGACTCCGGCTACGGCTTCGTCCGCGACGTGGCCGCCTATCGCGAGACCCTGCCGGGCGGGAAATCGTTCATGACCCAGGACTTCGGGACCGACGGCGAACTCGACAACACCGACGTCTTCGTGGTGCCCGAGGGGCAGTACTTCATGATGGGCGACAACCGCGACAACTCCTCCGACAGCCGCGTGCCGCCCGAAGCCGGCGGCGTCGGCTTCGTCCCGGCGGAGAACCTGGTGGGCAAGGCGCAGATCATCCTGCTGTCGTGGAACCCCGGCGCGACGATCTTCAAGCCCTGGACCTGGGTGCTGGACGCCCGGCCGAGCCGGTTCTTCCACCTGCTGCAGTGACCGACGTTACGATGAACGCCCGGGCGGCCGCCGTCGCCGAGCTCGAACGGCGCATCGGCCACCACTTCAAGGACCGCGACCTGCTCGAGCGGGCGCTGACCCACGCCAGCGTCGGCGATGGAGCCCGCTCGGTGCGCCACAACGAGCGGCTGGAGTTCCTGGGCGATCGGGTGCTGAACCTGTGCGCCGCCGAGCGGCTGATGGAGCTGGACCCGGATTCCCGCGAAGGCGAGATGTCGCGGCGGCTGGCCAGCCTGGTGAACTACCACGCCTGCGCGCGGGCGGCGCAGCGGGCCGGCCTGCCGGAGGCCGTGCGGCTGTCGGCCAGCGCGACCAAGGTCGGGGCCCGCAAGTCCGACGCGGTGCTGGGCGACGCCTGCGAGGCGCTGATCGCAGCCCTCTATCTTGACGGCGGCCTGGAGTGCGCGCGCAACTTCTTCCTGAGCTTCTGGGCCGAGGAGTTCGAGCGCCTGCACGAACCGCGGAGCAAGGACCCCAAGACCCAGCTGCAGGAGTGGGCCCAGGGCCGGGGCCTGCCGCTGCCGGCCTATGAGGTCGTGGCCCGCGAGGGGCCGGACCATGCGCCGGCCTTCACGGTGCAGGTGAGCGTGGAAGGATTTGCGCCCGAGCGCGCCCAGGGCCGTTCCCGGCAGGACGCCGAAAAGGCCGCCGCCCTGGCGATGTTGTTGAAACACGAGGGGCCGCAGCCGGCCGAAGGAACCGACGCATGACACTTCGCGACGCAGGTCTGCCCCCCTCTCCCCGCAAGCGGGGAGAGGGCTTCGGAGCGAACGCATGACCCGGGCCGGCTTCGCCGCCATCATCGGCGCGCCCAATGCGGGCAAGTCGACGCTCACCAACCGACTGGTGGGCGCCAAGGTCTCGATCGTCACCCAGAAGGTGCAGACCACGCGCTTTCCGGTGCGTGGTGTGGCGATGGCCGGCGAGGCGCAGATCGTGCTGGTCGACACGCCCGGCATCTTCCAGCCGCGGCGACGCCTCGACCGGGCCATGGTGCGCGCCGCCTGGGGCGGGAGCGAGGACGCCGACGTGGTGGTGCACCTGGTCGACGCGGCGGCCGAGATCGCCGTGGCCGAGCCCGGCGCCAAGGCCGCCGACAAGCGCGCGGCGATCGACGTGGAGACCATCGTCGAGGGCCTCAAGGCCTCGGGCCGCAAGGCGATCCTGGCGCTGAACAAGGTCGATGCGGTCAAGCGCGAGACCTTGCTGGCCTTGTCGCAGCGGCTGTTCGAGACCGGCGTCTATTCCGAGGTCTTCATGGTGTCCGCCACCACGGGCTCCGGCGTCGACGACCTCAAGGCCAGGCTCGCCGAGCTGATGCCGCAGAACCCCTGGTTCTATCCGGAGGACCAGACCGCCGACTTGCCGGCGCGGCTGCTCGCCGCCGAGATCACCCGCGAGAAGATCTACCTGCGCGTCCACGAGGAACTGCCCTACGCGGCGGCCGTCGAAACCACCAAGTTCGAGGAGCGCAAGGACGGCTCGGCGCGCATCGAGCAGACCATCTACGTCGAGCGCGAGAGCCAGCGGCCGATCCTGCTCGGCAAGGGCGGCCAGACGCTGAAGTGGATCGGGCAGAAGTCGCGCGAGGAGCTGAACGTCATCCTCGACCGGCCGGTGCACCTCTTCCTGCATGTCCAGGTCGATGAGCGCTGGGCCGACAAGCGCGAGTTTTACGGCGACGTGGGCCTGGATTTCGACGTCTAGACGCCATTCGGCTTGACGACCGACGGTGAAGCTTTGCCTATCGCAAGCCGACATTCCCGTTCGTCCAAGATCTGAATTACACGCCCGAAGTCTAGGTCTTCGCCCGCAGTCGCAGCTGATGCAGGATCCACTGGCGGACACCGGAGCCCGTCTCATGCGGCCAGCCGGAATGCTTGCAAATCGGAACCCGGCGGTGGCTTCAGCTCTTTCACGGCCGATGAGAGTGCGCATCTGGATCCAGGGGGCCGACGGCCCGTCGCGCGACTTCGAGCTGCTCACGGCGCCGCAGATCGGTGATCGGATCGCCATTTCTCTCGCCGGCGCGACCGAGGAGGGGGTGGTGGCTGCGGTGACCTGGCAGCTGCAGGCGATGGACGCCACGGGCGCGGATCTCGGGCTGGACGCCGAGCCCGTCGGCTCCGTCAGCATGGTTCACGTGATCTGCCGCCCCCGGGCCGAGGTCGTCCAGATCAACGCCGCCGTCGCGGACGTCGACGCAGCCGAAGGGGGCGGCGCGGCGTGAGTCGCCACGTCCATCACACCTAGCCCACGCGCGCGAACAGGCGCTAACGGTAGGCGATGGAATTCGAGGACGACGCCTTCGTGCTGAGCGCCCGCGCCCACGGCGAGGGCGGCGCCATCGTCGACTTCCTCACGGCCGGTCACGGCAAGTACGCCGCCCACGTGGCCGGCGGGGCGTCACGCCGGCTCAAGCCCGTGCTGCAGCCGGGCGCGCAGGTGGTCGCCAGGTTCCGGGCCCGGATGTCCGACCAGCTGGGCTCGGCCAGCCTTGAGCCGGTGGGCGAGGGGCCGTCCGCCCTGTTCGACGACCCCCTGGCCCTGGCCGGGCTGGCGGCGGCCGCGGCGGTGGCGGGCGGGGCGCTGCCGGAGCGCGAGCCGCATCCGGGAGCCTATTTCGCCTTCGAGGCGCTGACCCGCGCCCTGGCCGTGCCCGAGATCTGGCCGGCGGTCTTCGTACGGTTCGAGGCGGGGCTGCTGCAGGAGCTAGGCTTCGGCCTCGACCTGTCGAAATGCGCCGCCACCGGCTCGCTCGACGACCTGGTCTATGTGAGCCCCAGGACCGGCCGCGCGGTCAGCCGCGCGGCGGGCGAGCCGTACAAGGATCGCATGCTGAAGCTTCCGCCGTTCCTGCTGGGCGCCCAGGCGGGGCTGGGGCCCGGCGACGTCGGCGCCGGCCTGACCCTAACCGGCCACTTCCTGGAAGCGTTTATCTTCAATCCGTTGAATCGGCCGCTGCCCCCGGCGCGCCTTTGGCTTGTCGACCGGTTGCGCGAGGCGGGCCGGCTCTGACGCCGCCAGGTTGCGGGCGATCATCGTCGCGGCCGCCGTGCGGATCCAGGGCTCCAGCACCGCCGGCAGGCGCACCAGCACGCGCTGAGATGGGCCGCCGGGATCGCGCGGCGACGGCTTCAGGATGATCTCCAGCCGGTTCACGCCAAGGCAGATGACGCGCGCCGTCTCCATGTCGCGCCAGCGGATCAGCCGGGTGGCGGAGAGCCGAACGCCGGCCGCTGCGATCTCGGCGTTCGGCCAGGGACGGACCAGGCCGGCGATCACCGGCGTAGCGCCCAGCGCCATCAGGGCGGCCGCGCCGATCGCCGTCAGCCGCAGCGGCAGCCCGCCCGGCAGGTCGAACGCCTGGGCCGCGGCGAGGCCGGTGACGAAGGCCCCTGCGACGCCCAGCCAGGCCGCCGCGATCAGCGCCTGGTCGACCTTCGGCGCCGCGGCGATCTCCAGGCTCTTCAGGGTCGCCGGATCGATCTCCGGCGCGCTCACGGTTCCCATGCGGATCGCCAGCATGGCGGTGGGCGCCAGCACCAGCAGGGCGGCCAGGGCGGCGTAGCGCACGGCGTCGGGTCCGATCACCAGGGCGAAGGTGGAAACCGCCATGATCGAGGAAATGAGGGCGCTCTGGGCGCTGGCGCGAAAATTCTGGATCAGCATCTCGTCCCCGGCCCCGTCGGCGAGGATCTCGCCAGCCTGCCCGCAGAGCTAGCCATCCGCCGCCTAAGGTTCGCCGAACGAACTTGGTTATCGGGGTCCTTCGAGGCTCCCCCGCACACGTCGCGAGCGTTCGGCGCAAATGCGGATCCCCCTCCCGCTGAGCGAGAGGATCTGGCATGTCGTCACAGCGACGCCAGCGGCGCTCACGCGCTATGCTCGCCGCTCAGCAAAGTTGATTCTGCCATGACCCTGCATACACCTCCGCCGTCGGGCGGCGACGGCGACCGCATCATCGACGAACCGCTCGCCGAGGCGTTGTCGCGACGCTACCTGGCCTATGCGCTCTCGGTGATCACCGACCGCGCCCTGCCGGACGTGCGCGACGGCCTGAAGCCGGTGCAGCGGCGCGTGCTCTACGCCATGCGCGAGATGCGGCTGAACCCGGACAGCGCCCCGCGCAAATGCGCAAAGGTGGTGGGCGAGGTGATGGGCGGCTACCACCCGCACGGCGACACGGCGATCTACGACACCCTGGTGCGGATGGCCCAGAGCTTCGCACAGCGCTATCCGCTGGCCGACGGGCAGGGGAACTTCGGCAACATCGACGGCGATAACGCCGCGGCCATGCGCTACACCGAGGCGCGGTTGACCCATGCGGCCATGCTGCTGCTCGACGGCATCGACGAGGACGCCGTCGACTTCAAGCCGACCTACGACGGCCAGGACGAGGAGCCGATGGTCCTGCCGACCGGCTTCCCGAACCTGCTGGCCAACGGCACGACCGGGATCGCGGTCGGCATGGCGACCTCGATCCCTCCGCACAACGCCGGCGAGCTGATCGACGCCTGCCTGCTGCTGCTGGACCAGCCCGAGGCCTCCACCGAAGCCCTGATGACCCACGTGCAGGGGCCGGACTTCCCGACCGGCGGGGTGATCGTCGAGCCGCGCGCCAGCCTGCAGGATATCTATGAGACCGGTCGCGGCGGCGTGCGCGTGCGCGCTTCCTGGTTCAAGGAGGAGACCGGGCGCGGAACCTACCAGATCGTCGTCACCGAGATGCCCTACCAGGTGAAGAAGGCCGACCTGGTCGAAAAGCTGGCCGAGCTGATCGACAACAAGAAGGCCCCGCTGCTCGGCGACGTGCGCGACGAGTCCGCCGAGGACGTGCGCCTGGTCCTCGAGCCCAAGAGCCGCAACGTCGAACCCGAAGTGCTGATGGAGAGCCTGTTCAAGCTCTCCGACCTGGAGACCCGGTTCTCGGTCAATATCAACGTCCTCGACGCCCGCGGGACCCCCGGCGTCATGGGGCTGAAGGGCGTGTTGCAGGCCTTCCTCGACCACCGGCGCGAGGTGCTGGTCCGGCGCGCCCGCCACCGGCTGGGGAAGATCGAGGCCCGGCTGCACATCCTCGACGGGCTGATGATCGCCTACCTCAATCTCGACGAGGTGATCCGCATCGTCCGCTACGAGGACGAGCCCAAGGCCAAGCTGATCGCCGCCTTCGACCTTTCGGAGATCCAGGCCGACGCCATCCTCAACACCCGGCTGCGCCAACTGGCCAAGCTCGAGGAGATGGAGCTCCGCCGTGAGCACGCGGAGCTTTCGGCCGAACGCGACGGGATCCTCGGCATGCTGGCCTCCGACGCCGCCCAATGGAAGCTGGTGGGGGAGGGGCTGCGCCACGTGAAGGCGGCGCTGGGCGAGCTCAACGCCCGCCGCTCGATCTTCGCCGATGCGCCGCAGGTCGACGCCGAGGCCGCCATCGAGGCGATGATCGTCCGCGAGCCGATCACCGTCATCCTGTCGGAGCGCGGCTGGATCCGCGCCGCCAAGGGCCGGGTCGAAGATCCTTCGGAGCTGAAGTTCAAGGAGGGCGACAAGCTGGCCTTCCTGGTGCCGGCCGAGACCACCGACAAGCTGCTGATCTTCGCCTCCGACGGGCGCTTCTTCACCCTGGGCTGCGACAAGCTGCCGGGCGCGCGCGGACACGGCGAGCCGCTCCGGCTGATGATCGACCTGGACGACAAGGTCGGCTTGCTGGACGTCTTCGTGCACCGGCCCGGGGCGCGGCGGGTGGTTGCCTCCAAGGAGGGCTACGGCTTCATCCTGCCGGAAGACGAGGCCATCGCCTTCCGTCGCGCCGGCAAGCAGGTGCTGAATGCCGGGGCCAAGGGTGCGGCGGCCTGCCTGCCCGTCGCCGGCGACCACCTGGCGGTGATCGGCGACAACGGCAAGATCCTGATCTTCCCGATCGACGAGCTGCCGGAGATGCCGCGCGGCAAGGGCGTCAAGCTGCAGGCCTATCGCGAGGGCGGCCTGCGCGACGCCCTTGTGTTCAGCGGCGCGGAGGGCGCAGCCTGGACCACCTCGGACGGCCGCACCCGCGCCTGGCCGGAGTGGGCCGAGTGGATGGGCCGTCGGGCCGGGTCGGGCAAGCTCGCGCCCAAGGGCTTCCCGGCCAGCAAGCGCTTCCGGCCGAAGTAGGAGACGGGGGGTGCGGCGGCTGGCTCTGATCGCGGCGGGCGGGCTCTGCCTTCTGGCGCTGGCGGGTTGCCGGCGAAAGCCGGAGCCGCCGCTGCAGGGGCCGCCGGGCCTGACGGTGGCCGAGCGGGTTCGCGTGCTGAACGCCGACGTGCTGGTCATCGACGGCCGCCATGTCAGGCTGGCGGGCGCCGCGGTCCCTCAGCCGATCCCGGACGCGCGGTGCTGGGCCGAGGCGCTGGCGGCCAAGCAGGCGACCCTCGCGGTCCGCGACATGGTCCGCTCGGCCCATGATCTGCGCGTCGAGCCGACCGGCCGGACCGACGAATACAGTCGCACCGTCGCCTATGTGCTGCTCGACGAGCAGAACCTCGCCGAGGTGCTGCACGCGCAGGGGATGTCGGCGGACAAGCCGGCGGGCCGGTTCGGCTGGTGCGACCCGATCAGCAAGGGCGAGGCGGGCGCGCCCGACGTCCGGTCCTTGTTCGACCTCGGCGGCGGCTGACGACGCGGGTCGAGGGCGGGTGTGAAGCATTTCGAAACGTGTTAGCCTGCGCAGGTACACGGGTGTGGCCGCCGTCGGCTGAAGACCTGTCGGCCGGCGTTTTCGACCGCGGCCCGCCTTGACAAAGGTCTGGGAGGTTGAGCATGCCGGCGCGAAACCACGTCGAGAATCCGTTGGAATATGTCATCGAGCGCCTCAGCTGGGCGGTCTCGGACATCGGCCGTGCGGCCGCCGCGCCCCCCCGGCGCCACGAGGCCGATCGTCCGGCAGAGGTCCGCCGGATCGCCTACAGCGACCTCTGGGCCGCCTTGCGCGAGGGGTTCCACGATCTTGCCGTGTCGCGCTCGGACGTGGTGTTTATCGCCCTGGTCTATCCGATCGTCGGCCTGGTGCTCGGTCGGCTGGCCTTCAGTCTCAACCTGCTGCCGATGATCCTGCCGCTGGTGACCGGTTTCGCCCTGCTGGGCCCGGTCGCCGCGGTCGGCCTCTACGAGGTCAGTCGCCGGTTGGAAGACGGCGCGCCGGTGTCCTGGTCGACGCCGTTCGAAGTGTTCCGCTCCCCGGCGCTGAGCTCGATCCTCGGTCTCGGCGCGATCCTGGCGATGATCTTCTTCGCCTGGCTGGCGGTCGCCTGGGGCATCTACGCCGTGACGCTGGGGCCGCAGCCGCCGGCTTCGCTGGGCAGCTTCCTGAACGAGGTGTTCCTCACGCCGTCGGGCTGGACGATGATCGTCGTCGGCACGGCCGTCGGCTTCCTCTTCGCCGCCGTGACCTATGCGATCAGCGCGGTCTCGTTCCCGCTGCTGCTCGACCGCGATATCGGCATCGCTGCGGCCGTCCAGACCTCGATCAAGGCGATCCGGGCCAACCCGGGGCCGATGGCGGCCTGGGGCGCGATCATCGCCGGGGCCCTGATCCTGGGCTCGATCCCGGCGCTGGCCGGGCTGATCTTCGTGATGCCGCTGTTCGGGCACGCCTCATGGCGACTCTATCGTAGGGTGGTGGCGGACGCCTGATCCCGCCGCCCTGGCGAAGCCCGGTTCGCCGGGGCCGCCTTTGAAAATCTGACCGGGCGGAGCGCCTCGCGTTCCGCCCGGCGCGGTTCGACCGCCTCACGCCGCCCGGCAACTCCTGCCGGGCGGCGCTTTTGCGCCTGCAGATCTTGCCGCCCGGCAAGCTTGGGGTCGGAAAAACCTGAGCCCTTTCCGCTTTTTGCCGGGTGGCCCGGGCCTTGCGTCGTCCTTTGCCGGGCAAAAAGCTCCGGGTTGGCAAAACGCGACCTGTTCCCCTCGAAACGAAGGACATTTACCCGTGCCTATGAATAGCGTGAACACCAATGTGGCGGCGATGTCGGCGCTGCAGAACCTCGCGTCCACCCAGATGGACCTGGCGACAACTCAGACGCGCATCAACACCGGTCTGAAGGTCGCCTCGGCCAAGGACAACGGCGCCATCTGGGCGATCGCCCAGAACCAGCGCGCCACGTCGGGCTCCCTCGACTCCGTCAAGGAGTC
>Ga0207676_10000339_pt1 | contig 40350 bp, 34 predicted proteins | sample KBSSwiS72_FD_184307 | JGI IMG/M metagenome (GOLD analysis project Ga0207676, IMG submission 184307) | Switchgrass rhizosphere microbial communities from Kellogg Biological Station, Michigan, USA - KBS Switchgrass S7-2 (SPAdes) (version 2) | ecosystem: Host-associated > Plants > Roots >...
CGGGCCGGCACGGCCGGCAGCGTCTGTTGGCCAAGCCCTAAAGCCTTACGCTGCCGGCCGTGCCGGCCCGCCGGAGGCGCCCCGGTCGTTCCCCGTCGTAACATCGCGCACATGAAACCGATGCTGTCGAGCGCTGCCGATGCGTTGCCGACGGGCGACGGCTGGTTGTTCGAGCCGAAGTGGGATGGGTTTCGGACGATCGTCTTTCGCGATGGCGATGAGGTGACGCTGCAGAGTCGCGATGAGAAGCCGATGAATCGGTACTTTCCCGAGCTGATCGAACCTCTGAAGGCCGCTCTGCCGGAGCGGTGTGTCGTCGATGGCGAGATCGTAATCGCCGGCGCGAACGGGCTGGATTTCGAAGCTCTGCTGCTGCGGATTCATCCGGCGGCATCACGGGTGAAGCTGCTGGCGGAACAGACTCCCGCCTCGTACGTCGTGTGGGATCTGATCTCCCTCGGCGACGAAGACTTGCGCGACGTGCCGCTCGAGACGCGGCGCGCGAAGCTCGAACAAGTTGTGAAGCCGCCGGTGCATCTCTCGCCCGCGACGCGCGACCGATCGCTCGCCGAGGATTGGTTCCGGAGGTTCGAAGGGGCGGGACTCGATGGCGTGATGGCCAAGCGTCTCGACTCGCCGTACAGCCCGGGCGAGCGGACGATGATCAAGGTCAAGCATTCGCGCACGGCCGACTGCGTCGTCGCCGGCTTCCGCTGGCACAAGAACGGGCCGGGCACGATGATCGGCTCGTTGCTGCTTGGCCTCTACGACGATGACGGCCGGCTGCATCACGTCGGCGTGACCTCGTCGTTCACGAACAAAGTGCGCCAGGAGCTCGTCGAGGAGCTCGCGCCGCTGCGCGAGAACGCGCGCGAAAACCATCCGTGGCAGGGGTGGGCGGACTGGGCTGGTGAACAGCGGATGCCGGGCGGCTCGAGCCGCTGGAATCGCGGCAAGGACCTGAGCTGGGAGCCGCTGCGTCCCGAGCGCGTGTGCGAGGTGGCGTACGACCACATGCAGGGGACGCGCTTCCGTCACGCCGCACGCTTCGTGCGCTGGCGCTTCGACAAGTCGCCGCGCGAGTGCCGGTACGATCAGCTCGAGGTCACGCCGGCCTACGAATTGGCGAGGGTCTTTGGGGTCGGATCTGGACAATTAACTTAACGCTCCCCCGCACGCACGTTAAGTTAATTGTCCAGATCCGACCCCAACAACTCCTCGGGGACGTGACGCAGGTTCACGCGGATGCGCGTCCAGGTGCTCCACCGTCCGCGCATCGCGTCGACGAGTATGTCGTCGACTGCGAGCTTCGCCGCTACCTCCGGATGCCGCGCCTTCCAGCGCTCCAATTCCGCGAGTGCGTCCTGTTTGCGCTCCGCCTTGGCCACGGTGATCAGCGGATGCTTCTTCGCGCGCGACGGCGCGACGCGGGGCGGCTCGCCTTTCTGCTTCTTGTAATTCGGCGGCCAGGGTGCGTCGCGCGCGAAGAAGCATCCGTGTTCGGCGGCGAGGGCGAGCAGCTTGTCGAGCGAGCCGGCGGATTCGTCGATGCCTTTCGATGCGTCGTCGCGCGATGGCGCGGTGACGATCGTGAACGCGGCGGGATCGCAGGACGGCACTTCGTCCCACGTCAGCGGCATCGACACGCGCGCGTCGGGCAGCGGGCGCACCGACCATGCCGAGGCGACCGTGCGGTCCTTCGCGTTCTGGTTGTAGTCGAGGAAGACGCCGTGGCGCTCCTCCTTCCACCACTTGCTCGTGGCGATGTCGGGGACGCGGCGCTCGACCTCGCGCGCGATCGCCAGCGCGGCGCGCCGCACCTGATCGAAGTTCCAGCGCCGCTCGATGCGAACGTTCACGTGAATGCCGCGCGAGCCCGACGTCTTCGGCCAGCCGCGCAGCTCGCACTCCTCCAGCACGTCGCGCACGACCATCGCCACGCGGCGCACGTCGTCGAAGCCGACGCCGGGACCGGGATCGAGATCGACGCGCAGCTCGTCGGGATGATCGAGGTCGTCGGCGCGCACCGGATGCGGGTTGAGATCGAGGCACGCGAGGTTCACGATCCAGAGGAGCTGCGCCGCGTCGTTGACCACGATCTCGCGCGCGGTGCGGCCGGAGGGAAAGCGCAGCTCGACCGTCTCGATCCAGTCGGGATGCTTGTCCGGCGCGCGCTTCTGGAAGAACGGCTCGTTGTCGATGCCGTTCACGTAGCGCTTGAGGACGATCGGGCGGTTGCGGATGCCGCGCAGCGCGCCGTCGGCGACCGCGACGTAATAGCGCGCGAGGTCGAGCTTCGTGTAGCCGGCTTGCGGGAAGTAGACCTTCTCCGGATTGGTGATGATCACCTCGCGGCCCGCGACCTCCAGCGCTACTTGCTCCGGCTTCGCCATTGCGAAAGTGTATAGAGGTACGCGTTCGCGCCGATGCGTCCGGCGAGCAGCGCGAGCGCGCCGCCGGCCGCGCCGGTCAGGTTGAACGGGCCGACCGTGATGAAGAGCGTGAGCGCGAGGAGCGTCGCCTCGACGACCGTCGACATCGTGATCGCGCCGGTGCGATGGTCGAGGATCCACCGCGCGCGCTGGATCGAGACGACGTATTCGAGGAACGGATAGAGGATCAGCAGGCGCACCGGCCAGGCGGCGAACGACGCGAGCTCGCGCGTGAGACCGGAGAGGCGCTGCAGCCAGAACATCTCCAGCGGCGTGAAGGCGACCAGCGCCAGCGAGACCGAAGCGAGTGTCCCCAGGAGGAGCGCGGCGCGGCGGACCTCGCGGTCGCTGTCGAGCGCGACGCCGACTTCCTGAAACGCAACGCCGCCGCTGCGGAAGAGAAAGATCATCGAGTTCACCACCGGCCAGACGGCGAGCGATTCGATCGGCGCGCGTCCGCGCCCGAGGCCGAAGGTGACGAGCGGGCCGAGTGCCATGGCCAGCATCGAGGTCAGCGCGAGCGGGAAGTAGAAGCGCGCGATGTCGCGCTGGCGGAGGAGCGTTCCTTCCGCGACCTCATCGCTCGCCAGGATCGAGCGGACGATGTGCCGCGCCATGAAGCGGCTGGCGAGCGCTTCGAACACCACGCCACTGACGAGCGCCAGCGCACCGACGAGCGCGCCCGGAAGACGGAACGCGAACGCCAGCAGCGCGGCGGTGATCGACATCGTCGTCAGGCGGACGATCGTCCCGTACGCGACGCGGCGGGTGAGGTGATGGCGCACGAGGATGCCCTGGTAGAAGCGGCGGTATCCGATCGCCGCGGGCCAGCAGATCATCGCGGTGGTCGCCATGTGCGTGATGCGCGCGATGCCGTGCGGCAGTCCGATGAGGCGCTCGGCGAGGAAGTCGAACACCGGCGGGATCGCGAGCAGCAGCATTCCGGCGGTGACGAGCGCGTTGAGGATGTTGGCGAAACGGCGCAGCGCGAAGTACGACGCGCGGTCGCGCACCAGCGCCGCCGAGGCCGAGAGCAGCATCATGATCGGCGACTCGATCAGCCAGGCGAGCGAGACCGCGACGCCGAACGCCGCGAGGCTGTACTCCGCCTGCGGCATGCGCGCGACGATGGCCGCGATGTACGGCCCCTCGAGGGCCATCATGAACCACGTCGCCGCGAGCGGGAGCCAGAAGCGGATGATGAATTGGACTGACGTAGCCATTGAGCTGTTGAGCTGTTCAGCGGTTGAGCTCAACAGCTTAATAGCTCAACCGCTCAACCGCTTGCGCGCCGCAGCGCGCATATGCGATAGTTAAGCGATTGCTTAACCAATCCGCACTCGACCGCGTCTTCCTCGCCCTCGCCGATCCGACCCGCCGGCACATCGTCGAGCGGCTCTCCCGCGGGCCGGCCTCGGTGAGCGAACTGGCGGAGCCGCATGCGATGTCGCTGCCCGCGGTGCTGCAGCATCTGCAACTGCTGGAGGCGAGCGGCCTCGTGATCTCGGAGAAGAGCGGGCGGGTGCGGACGTGCCGCATCAACAAGAAAGCATTGCAGGCGGCGGAGCAGTGGATCGCGCGCCGCCGCACCGCCTGGGAGCGGCGTCTCGACCGCCTCGGCGATTTCCTGGAGAAAGGACAGAAATGATTCATCACTCCACTTTCACCATCGAGCGCACGTACGCGACCACGCCTGCGCGCGCGTTCGCGGCGTGGGCCGATCCGGCTGCGAAGGCGAGCTGGTTCGCCTGCCACGACGACTGGCGCTCCGAAGGACACGAGCTCGATTTCCGCGCCGGGGGCAGCGAGCGCCTCGATACGTATCCGTCCGGCGGCGGTCCCGTGCACGCATACCGCGCGCACTACTACGACGTCGTCCCCGGCGAGCGGATCGTTTACGCGTACGAGATGTACCTCGGCGAGACGCGCATCTCCGTCTCGCTCGCCACAGTGCTGTTCGAAGAGCGCGCCGGGAAGACGCTGCTGACCTTCACCGAGCAGGTGACGTTGCTCGACGAGTTCGACGACGTCGCGGGACGCGAGGAAGGGACGCGCGCCGGTCTCGAAAATCTCGCGCGGGAGCTCGAACGATGAGGAACGTGTTGCCGCTGATGCTGCTACTCGCGACCCTAGTGGAGCGACAGGCGCCTCGCCTGTCGGCTCGGTGGACAGGCGAGGCGCCTGTCCCTCCACGAGCGCCCGCCGCATTCGCGGGCGAATACGCCGACGTCAACGGCCTGCATCTGTACTACGAGGTGCATGGAAAGCCGACCGCGAAGCCGCCGCTCGTCCTGCTGCACGGCGGCGGCTCGACGATCGAGACGTCGTTCGCGCCGGTGATCGAGCAGTTCGCGAAACATCGCCAGGTCATCGCCTTCGATCAGCAGGGACACGGCCGCACCGCAGACATCCTCGATCGTCCGTTCAGCTTCGAACAATCGGCCGACGACACCGCCGCGCTCCTCGCGCACCTCGGCATCAAACAGGCCGACTTCCTCGGCTACAGCAACGGCGGCACGATCGCGCTGCAGATCGCGATCCGCCATCCGAAGCTCGTGCACAAGCTCGTCATCATGTCGGCGAATTACCGCCGCGACGGCATGGTCGCCGGCTTCTGGGACGGGATGCAGCACGCGTCGCTCGACAGCATGCCGGCGGAGTTGAAGGAGACGTACAAACGCCTCGCGCCGCATCCGGAGCAACTGCAGTCGTTCCACGACAAGTCGGTGAAGCGGATGCTCGACTTCAAGGACATCCCGGACGACGCGCTGAAGGCGATCCAAGCACCGGCGCTGGTGATGATCGGCGACAACGACGTCATCCGGCCCGAGCACGCGATCGGCTTGTACAGGCTCCTCCCGCACGCGCAGCTCGCGATCATGCCCGGCGCGGATCACATGAAGATGGTCGAGTGGCGCGCGCCGCAGGTGGCGATCGTCGAGGCGTTCTACGGGTAATTCGAGTTCGAGCAGCCCGGCCCGAGGAGGTCGTTGCCTGTTTCGTTCGGCGGCGGGTAGTAGGGGCGGGGCGGGACTTTCTCCGTCACCAGGTAGTGGAGATAGAAGTCGAACTCCGACTCGCGGAGGCTCTTGTCGCCGGTGTTGGCGACGATGATCGTCGAGCCGCTGCGGAGCTGGAGCGTCTGTTGCGGGCTGCCGTCGAAGGGCGTGATGGCGAGGACCGGCTCGCCGGTGGTCTGCACGGTGAGCATCGAGCGCCACGCGCCGTGGTGGATCGGCTCGGAGGCGAACGTGCCGGACGTGACGTCGAAATGTGCGGCGGCGTCGGTGCCGGCGACGACGTCGCGCTTGAGCGGGGCGAGATCGGCGTTGTGCGTGCGCAGGCCGGGGACGTTCAGATAGCTCGCGTCGTAGCAGATCCGTCCGGGGACGGCGTTGGCGATCTGCAGGTGCGCGCCCTGGAGCGTTGAAGCCGGCGTCACGCCGTCGCCGACGTCGAGCGTCGCGACGTGCGCCGGGATCTGTTTGCCGGCGACGACGCGTCCATGCTCGCCGTGGACGAGCACGACGCGATGCGCGGCGGCTATTCCGAAGTCGGGAGGGAGTTGGCTGATTTGCGTGCAGATGCCGTCGAAGTGGATCGTGATTTCGCCCATTGGTTCTCCTTCGCGTGAATCTCTCTCGTGATCACGGCTACCGATTTCCAGGCGGGGTTGCGATTCATGAGCTCGAGCTGCGCGCCGCGCAGCGCTTCCGATGCGGTCGCTCCTGCGGCCAGACGTTGATGCACGGCGCGAAAGAGCTCGCTGGCGTCGCGGTCGGCGATCGGCGCCAGCGTGCCGATGACCGCGCCCGCGCCTGCGTCGAGGAACGCTTCGCCGAGGCTGCGCGTGCGGATGCCGGGAGACCGCGGCGCGCGCAGCGTTTCGCACGCGGCCAGCACGACCGTCGGCTCGTTGTCGAAGCGGCGCGCGGCGATCGTCTTCCAGGAGACGCGCTCGCCGTTCTGGAAGAGGAGCGCGACGTCGCCCGCGCCCGGCTGGCGCTCCGTGTGGCCGGCGATGTGGATGATGCGGGCGCTCTTCGCGGCATCGGCGAACGCGGCGAAGGACGTCGGTCGCGCATTGCTCGCCCCGACTTCGGCGATCGTTTCCGGCAGCGCGTGCGGACCTGAGGGAAGCGCGACGCTGACGAGGGGTGCGGACGTCCTCGTCCGCACAGTGCGGACAAGACGTCCGCACCCCTCGGCCACCGCCATCCGCTCTATCAGATATTGCTTCCGCCGCGCGTCGTACAACGCTCCGAACGAGATCGCCTCGAGCCGCGGATCGGGAACGACGATCAACTCCTTCGCATCACGCAGCGCGTCCTCGGAGGGGCGGATGAAGCGCTCGTAATCGTCGCGCGCCGATGATCGCGCGACCGACATTCCCTTCTCCGTCACGCAGAACGCGATCACCTCGTCGCCGAGCAGATGCAACGCGAGCACCGCGACATCGCTCCCGGCGAGTTGTTGCCGCAGCGATTCACTGGAAGAGCCGCGCGAGCGCTCGGCATACGCGAACGCGCTTTCGTGATCGCCGCGCGCGAGCGCCAGGCGGATCGCCTCGTCGAACAGCGCCGTCCCCGCGTCGAGCACGCCGGTGCCGACGTCGACACGCTGCTGCTCGAAGATCGACACGCCTTTTTCGAGATCGTCCGCCGCCGCGTTCTTGTCCCCGATCGCCAGCGCCGCACGCGCGCGGAGGAGGTGCGTCTCCGGCAGAAACGCGGTCATGTTCTTCGCGCGATAGACCTCGGCTGCACTCGAAAGAAGTGCAATCGCGTGCCGCGGATCGCGCCGCACTGCTGCCGCGCCTTCCGCGAATTTCGCGTCGGCCTCGGCGCGGGCGCGCAATTCGGGCTGTTTGATGCGGCGTGCGACGAGCGCTGCATCGGCCGCGGTCTTCTCCGCGCGCGCATCGCCGAGGGCATCCTGCAGTACCGCTTCGCGCGTGAGCGTGTTCGCGAGCAGCACGTCGTTGTTGCGGACGAGCGATGCCTCGATCTGCATCAGCGGCGCGGCGGCCTCGAGGCGTCCCGCGCGAAGGGACATTCGCGCCGCGCCTGCGACGAACGGCGCGAGTCGCGCGTCGTCGCCTTGTTCGCTGAGCACGCGGAAGGAGCGGATGCGCGCGGCCCACGCGTCGTCGGGGCGGCCGAGGGCGACGAGCGCGCTGGCGAGGACCGATTGCACCGACGCGGCGTTGGCGCGTTCGCCGAGCGCGGTGAATTGCGCTTCCGATTGTTCGAGCAGTGCCTGCGCGCCGCGGAGGTCGTCGTCCATGCCGAGGCAGAGCGCGAGCTCCCAGCGGACCTGCGCATCGAGGGCGAGGTAGCGCTTGTGGCCGAGGAGTGATTCGAGCTCGGCGCGCGCGGCGGCGATGTCGCCGCGGTCGTAGCGGACGCATGCGGCGTAGTAGCGGGCCATCAATGCCATCGGGCTTTGGCCTTGTTCGAAGCGCGTCGCGGCGAGGCGGAGGTCGCGTTCGGCGTCCGCGAGGTTCTGGCGGGCGTACGCGATGCGGCCGCGACGATAGAGCTGGTGGGCCTCGGCGAGGGGGGCGGGGTGGGCGGCGATGGCGAGGATGGAATCGTGGAGGAGGTATTCGTTGGATTGCGTGAGGGTGGCGGCGATCGCGCGGGCTTGCTCGAGCGGACGAGACGTTCCTGTCTCGCCCCATTGGGCGAGGTATTCGACCTCGGCGAGGGCGCGGGGGACGGCGGGCGAGGCGCCCGTCGCTCCACGAGGGATTTTGAGATGCTCGCGGGCTTCGGTGGACCACTTCGATGATGGATCGATTTCGAGGTATTGCTGCCACGCGTTTCGCGCTTCCTTCGTCAGGCCCATTCGCTCGAGGATGAGCGCGCGATTGAATTGCGCCTCGGCGAGTTTGGGGTCGATGCGCAGCGCGCGATCGGCGGCGGCGAGCGCCTCGGGATAGAGCGACGGGCGGGCGAGGTCGAGCGCGGTTGCGTATCGCGCGGCGGCGAGATCGCTCCAGCTCTTCGCATTCTCCGGCGCTCGCTCCGCGGCGATACGCAACTGTTCGATCGCCTGCTCCGGACGATCGACGAGCAGCATCGCCACGCCGGCCGCGTGGTGATCGCGATCGGCGTGATCGATCAGCTCCGCCGCGGCGCCGCCGAGCTTCAGGCGATCGGTCGTGTCGGGGCCGCGCATGCTGCCGCGATACGGCGCCCAGCCGAAGCCGCCGCTCAGTCGCGGCTCGACCAGGCGCGCGTCGGTTGGCGCAAGCGCGATGAGCCGTGACATCGGCGATCGCGGACGGAAGAACGTGATGCCGATGACCGCGATCACGACCGCCGCCGCGGCGGCGAGCCACCACGTGCGCGACGTCGTCGAAACGGGCCGCGAAGATTCCACCACCGCTTCGACCGCCGCCATGCAACGGACGCAGTCCTGAACGTGGTCGACGATCGGCGGCAGCTCGTGGCGTTTCAACTTCCCCTCGGCGAACGCGGCGAGTGTTTCGATGTCGGGGCAATTCGTCATCGCAGTGGCTCCCCGCGCGTTCTGTTTGACTGCTGAACGCCGCCGTTTTCCAGTTCGGCCAGTCCGAAATTCATCTCCGCCGTCGCCGAGCCGATCAGCTCCGACACCGCGCCCCCTTCGATTCCCTCGCGCGCAAGTGCCGCGCGGAGGCGCGCGAGCAGCGCTTCCAATCTTCGATAGAGCGGCCGTTGCGGCACGCGCATCATCCGCGAGATGTCGGCGATGCTCATCGACGATCCGAAGCGGCAGCGCAGCAGCATCCGCTCCTCGGAGGAGAACGTTTCGAACACGCGGCGCACGACGTCGCTCATCCGGTCGGAGAGGCGGCGAAGCTCGTGCGCCATCGCGCGTGCGTCGGCCGTTTCGCTCGCCGGAATCTCCGCGTCGTCGGCGAGATCGACCGCGCGCGGCCGCGGCGCGCGCACCGGCAGCCGCGCGGCGAGCGCCTCGACTTTCTCGCGCGTCATCTCCCCATCGACGGCGCGGACGATCGGCAGCGCTTCGTCGATGGAACGGCGGTCGCGGACGAGCAGCGTCTCGATCAGCAGGCCTGCTTCGCCGAGGCGGCGCGCTTCGGTCGACGGCTGAAAGCGTCCGAGGGTCTGCATCCGCTCATCGAGCAGCATCCGCTGCACGGCGACGGTGAGAAACGCGGCGAGCGAAGAGCGTCCTTCGAATTTGCCGAGGAGCGCGTAGTCGTCCTCGATCAGCGCGAGCTTCACCGCGGAGGCGAAGTCTTCTGCGTCCGCGCCGAAGAGGCGCGAGCGGCGGCAAACGCGCGCGATGACCTCATCGATCAACGGCAGGTTCGCCCTGAAGAGCTCCTCGGGATGCATGAGAGCAGGGACGTTTCAAGGATACGCCTGAAAAAAAAATTTTCGCGAACGGCGGAAATCGCGACGCGGTCAGCAGTCATGCCGGACGTAACGCAGGAGAAAAGGAGGCAGCATGAGTACACCACCGACAGTTGGCAGTTACATCCAGCAGACCTCGGCGAAGTGGATCAGCGAGGGGGTTCCGTTCGATCCCTTCCTGATCGCGAGCGGCGGGAGCGCCGAGCAGATCTGGGACGGAAACGGGAACGACGGCTACGTCGCCTTCTACCGCCCGGCGCAGTCGACTCCCGGCTTCCGCCCGCTCGGCAGTCTCGTCATCCGCGACCCCAACAAGACCCCGGCGTCGTACGGGCTCACGTACATCAAGCCGATGCCGGGGAAGGAGTGGGCGGTCGCCGAGCCGGCGAAATGGGTGCGCGTCTTCACCGACGCCGGATCGGGAAACCGCCGCGATCTCGTCGCCTGGTACGCGGTTCCGCCGGCCGGTTACGTCAGCTTCGGACTCTGGTACACGAACGGCGAATATCCCCAGGCGGGCGCCGTCTGGTGCGTGCATGAGGACTTCGCGACGCCGCTGCCGGGCCGGAACTACTGGAGCGATTCCGGGATGCGTTTCCGCGGCGACGGCCATCTCGCGGTTGCGGGGTTCACGAAAAGAGCCGACGGCACGATCGCCGAAACCGTGCCCCACAAGCTGGTCATCGCTCCGAACGTCACGTACTACGGGCGATTCTCGACGCTCGTCCCGCCGTTCCAGTTCGAGGTCTACGACAGCCGGCCGTACGGCTTGATGGTCAACCAGCTCGTCGCGCCGGCGAGCGTCGTGACTGATTCGCCCGATCCGGTCCTGAACAGTCCCAGCGTTCGTCCCACGGGATTCAGCACCGATCACGGCGTGAAGCAGATCGTGGTCGTGCCGTTTCTCGGCATCAGCGATCCGGGACTGGGGCAGCAGGCGCTGGCCTCGCCGTTCTATTACGTCGCCGGCGAAACGTTCTGGACGCTGACGCTGGCCCACCATCAGGCCAACACCGGCAGGGACACCGAACGGGTCACGACCGGCGTGACGCAGGAACAGACGAACGCCTTCGAGCGGACGACGTCGGTCACCGTCTCGGCGACGGCCGGCGTGCAGATCGGTCCGGGCAGCGCCTCGGTCTCGTACGAGATGACGAACTCGTTCACGTCGTCTCACTCCGAGACCAACAGCTACATGCACGAGACGGAGATCACGCTCGACGTCGACACCACTGCGAACACGGCCTTCGAGCGCTATCGCCGCACGCTCGGCATCCGCATCTATCGCGTCGACGGCACGCCGCTCGACGCGTCGCTCGACGCGGTCTCATCGAAAGACATCTACGACATCGCCTACCCGAAGAACGGTACGGTCACGCCGAAGAACGGAAGCTTCCGCGCTCTCGGCCTGAGCATGCCCGAACAAATATCCGCATAAAGAAAGGAGAAAGTCATGAGCATCCCGACCAAGCAGAACCTCTTCCTCGAAGACGACGACCACGACCGCAACCCGCGCGACTTCAGCCCGGCGAACCGCGACCCGAAGGAATTGCTGTTGAACATCCTCGCGTCGCGCAAGGGCAACGGCACGAAGGACGCGCGGTCCCGCAAGGAGTAGTCATGCTGAAGCTCCGCATTCACCGGCGCGACCTGGCGTCGGAGTGGCGGCGCACGAGCGCGGGATGGACGGCAGGGGAGAGCTTCATCACTCCCTTCCGCCATCCCGCCCTCGGGGAGCTCGACGATGAGCTGACGTGGACCGTCGATCGCGGCGAGCTGACGATCACCGCCGGTATCTGGGGCACCGCGCCGCTTTACCTGCTCGAGCGCGACGACGTGCTCTACGGCGACTGGGATGTCGCGGAGCTCTATCCATTGCTCGATGACGATCCGCTGGACGAAGAGCGCGTCGCGCATTTCCTCGTCGCGTTCAGCCGCGACTACTCGCGTCGCACGCTCTTCACGAACGTCATGCAATTGACCGAGCGGGCGACGGCGCGCTGGTCGACGGGCGCGCTCACGATTGACTATCCCGAGCCGGTGCCGTTCGCGCGGCCGCGCCGGTTGAAGCCCGACGCCGACGTCGCCGGCGCGATGCAGGAGATCATCACCGCGTCGATGCGCCGCTGGATCGACGGCGCGACCTGGACGTCCGGCGCGGAGCTGAGCAGCGGACTCGATTCCGGGATGGTCGCGGCGATCGCGGCGTCGCTGCTCGACACGCCGCTCCGCACGTACGGACTGATCATGCCGGGCATCGAAGGAGAAGGTCAGCGCGCGCGCCGCGACGAGATGATCGCGACGTTCGGCTACGCCGACACCTGCTTTCCCGCGGAGGAGAACCTGCCGCTGTCGCCGCGCCGCCGCGTCGTGCCGTGGGAGGAGATCTACTACGAGGCCGCCGACCGGCTGATCCGCCGCGCCGCGTCGGACGGAGTGGCCGTGATGTTCACCGGTCACGGCGGGGATGAGCTCTGCGCGCGGCATTACTCCGAATTGCCGGAGGATGCGCAACGCAAGCTGCTCGTGCCCGACGCGCCGCCCCCGTTCATCCGCCCGCGTATTCACGACGCCTATCGCGACACGCTGCTCACACTCGACCGCGCGCCCGCCGCCCCGATGCCGAGCTCCGCGCTAGAGGCCTTCGCCGCCGGCTCCGCGCTCTACCTCCGCCGCGGCGTCTGGCCGGTGTCCCCGCTGAGCACTCCCGAGCTGGTCGCCTTCTGCCAGTCACTCCCGCTCGAGTGGCGTCAGAACCGCGAGTGCCAGCGGCAGTTGATGCTCCGCCTCGGCTGCTCCCACAACGTCGCCTATCCGCGATCGACCGAGTCGTTCGCCGCGCTGTTCGACCGCGCGATGAGAACGGAGTCGCGCCCCATGCTGCGCACCCTCTTCGCCGAATCACGCCTCGCGGACCTCGGGTATGTCGATCGCGACGCGCTGCTGCGCGCGTACGATGAGTACACCGGCGAGCACGAAACACAGTTGTACGCGGTCGCGGTGCTGGAGATGGCGTTGGGGTCGCAAACTTTGGGGTCGGATCTGGACAATTAACTTAACGCTCCCCCGCCCGCACGTTAAGTTAATTGTCCAGATCCGACCCCAAAGTTTCCAGATGCGACCCCAACCTCCATAATCCCCACCGCTTGGTCCTCCAGTCAGAGTCGTTCGCGTTGCGCGCGACGCTCGCGCTCGCGATCGCGGGGCAGCTCTTCATCATCCTCGGCATCGCCGGCGCGCTGCATCCGATCGTCTATCTCGCGGTCGCGTTGATCGCCGCCGTCGTGCTGCGGCCGACGCGCTTACGCTGGGAGCTGCTCGTCGCCGCGCTGCCGCTCATCGCGCTCGCGCTCTACCCGCCGATCGCATTCGACGAAACGCTCTACCACCTCCCGACGGTGCAGGCGATCGCACGCTCGGGCGCGATCCGCTTCTTCGGCGAGCTGCGCTTTCCGGTCTTTCCGATCCTGCACGAGGCGCTCTGCGTGCCGGTTTTCCTCGCGTTCGGCGACGTCGCGACGCACCTCGTTTCGGTGCTCGAGATCCTGCTCCTCGCGGGGATCGTCCTCAAATGGCGCAGCGGCGGCCTGCTCGCGGCGGCGCTGATCATCGGCCATCCGATCGTGATGCAGATCGGCTCCGTGACCTACGCCGACGCCGCGCTCATGCTCTTCGTGACCGCCGGCTTCTACTGCCTCGATCGCGAGCGTTTCGCAATGGCCGGCTTCCTCCTCGGCACCGCGTGCAGCGTGAAGTACCTCGGCGGCTACTTCGCGCTCGCCGGACTCCTGTTCGCCTGGCGCAACGTTCCGCGCTATCTCCTCGGGCTTGCCGCCGGCGTCGTGCCGATGTTCGGCTTCATCACGTGGCAGACCGGCAATCCGGTCTTTCCGTTCTTCGGCTCGACGGTCTGGACGCATCACATGCCGCCCCCGAACGGGAACGTGTGGCGCGCTTTCTGGGACATGACGTTCGACCGCGCGCGCTTGAACTGGCAGCCGCCGTACTCGCCGCTGTTCGCGATCTCGCTGCTGATCACCTTCGTCGCCGGGCGATTCGATCGCAGGGCGGCGTTCATCAGCGCGCTGTGCATCATCTACGTCGGCATCTTCGCGTTCCTGCCGCAGGACTCGCGCTACCTGCTGCCGTTGCTGCCGCTGGTGAGTGTCGTTGCTGCGACCGCGATCGCTCCGCGCTTGAAGCACGTCGGACTCATCGCGCTTATCGTCGCGCTTCCCGGTTTCGCCTATGCCGGTTATCGCGTGATGAAGCAGGGATTGCCGCCGCGAAGCGCGACGGAGCGCCGCGTGTACCTCGAGCAACACATCCCCGAATTCCGCGCGCTCGAGCATCGCGGCCGCGGTCCGATCTACGTCTGCGGCGCGGAGCAGTTGAAGTACTACGGCGGCGACGAGCTGCGCGGCGACGTCGTCGGACCGTACACGTCGATGCCGGCGAACACGCGCTACATGCTGATCTCGCGGCGCAAGTGTCCGCCGCCGCCCGGCTTCACGCGCATCTACGCCGACGAGGCCGCGGAGCTCTGGGAAGCATCGCGGTAGCGCGCGATCACCTCCGGCGCCGCGCCGTCCGCGACGATGCGTCCGCCCGCCACCCACACCGCGCGCGTGCAGAGGCTCTCCAGCGGCTCGAGCTCGTGCGACACGACGACGACCGTCGAGCCGTTGCGGACGAAGCGCGCGATCCGCTCGTGACATTGCGCGCGGAAAGCCGCGTCGCCGACCGCGAGGATCTCGTCGAGCAGGATCGTCTCCGCGTGAATCGCGGTCGCGATGGCGAAGGCGAGGCGCGCCACCATGCCGGTCGAATACGTGCGCAGCGGCGCGTCGATGAACGGCTCGATGCCGGAGAAGGCGATGATCTCGTCGGCGCAGGAGCGCATGTAGGCGCGCGTGCATCCGAGGAGCGCGCCGTTGAAGAAAATGTTCTCGCGGCCCGAGAGCTCCGACTCGAAGCCGGTGCCGAGCTCCATCACCGGCGCGACCGTCCCGCGGCTGATGGCGACACCAACGGACGGCGGGATGATGCCGGCGGCGACGCGCAGCAGCGTCGACTTGCCCGCGCCGTTCGGTCCGATGATGCCGACCGCCTCGCCGTGATGAATCGTCAGCGAGACGTCGTTCAGCGCGTAGAAGTAGCCCGACGTCCGGTGTCCGGTCAGGCCGCGCACCACCATCTCTTTCAGGCTGCGGATCTTCTGCTCGCGATAGCGGACGCTCACGCCCTGCAGCTCGACGACGTTCATAGATGTGCGTGAAAGCGCTGCGCGCTGTGGCGGAAGATCATCCAGCCGAAGGCGAGCGATCCGAGGGAGACGACGGTGGCCACGAGCAGCGTGTCGCGCGACGGGATGATGCCGTAGTAGATCGGGTCGCGCACGATCTCGACGATGTAGACGAGCGGATTGAGCTTGATCAGCCAGCGGTAGCGCTCGGGGACGATCTCGATCGGATAGATGATCGGCGTGAGGTACATCAGCGCCGGCATCGCCGCCTGCATCATCTCGCGCACATCTCCGAAGAAGATCGACACGGCGGTGAGCGCGAGTGCGGCGCCGAAGCTGAAGATGCCGACGATGAGCAGGCTGACCGGCAGAAACCAGAGCGTCGCGCGGAGCGGCGCGCCGACGACGAGCATGATGGTGAAGAGGACGAGGAGCGAGAGGCCAACGTTCACCAGTCCCGACACGACGGTCGAGAGCGTGAAGATCGATTGCGGCACGCGCACGCGTTTCATCAGCAGGCCGTTCCACGCCACGCTGGCCATCGCGTTCATCGTCGTCTGGGCGAAGAAGTTCCAGGCGATGTAGGCGGAGAGGAAGTACGTCTCGTAGTGCGGGAGGCCGCCGCGGAACATCGCGGAGAAGACGACGACGAAGATCAGCATCAGCAGCAGCGGATGGAGCATCGTCCAGAGGAAGCCGAGGACGGAGCGCTTGTAGCGGACGGTGAGGTCGCGGTGCACCAGCTCGTAGAGCAGCGCCGCGTTGCGCGCGAGGTCGCGCAGCTCCTCGCGCAATTGCAGCGGACGGCCGGCGACGTAGCGGCGCTCGATCACCGACATGGACACGCGGCACTCTACAATCGCCCCTCGTGTTTCGACAACCACTCGACTGGACGCGCGGCGCGGGACGTTCCGCCGCCGCGCCGCCGCGATCGGTCGACGTGATCATCCCCATCTACGGCGCCGCGGAGGATCTGCGTCGATGCCTGGAGAGCGTGGCGAAGCACACGGATCCGGCGCGGCATCGGGTGGTGTTGGTGATGGATGGGCCGCAGGATGAATTTGTCGAGGAATGCGTGGATCGTTACCGGTTGCCGGTTGCCGGTTCCCAGGCCGCGCGGCAACCGGCAACCGGCAACTGGCAACTCATTCAGAGCGAAAAGCGTGGTGGCTTCGTCAGCGCTGCCAACCGCGGCATGCGCGAATCCACGACCGACGTCGTCCTCCTCAACAGCGACACCATTGTCACCGCGCGCTGGCTGGAGAAACTGATCGACGCCGCGTATTCGTCGCCCGACGTCGGCACGGTCACGCCGCTCTCGAACGAAGCGACGATCTGCTCGGTGACGATGCCGTCGAACCACGACATCGACGCATTCGCGAGCCGCGTCGAGCGGTTGTCGCAGCGCGCGTATCCGCTGCTGCCGACCGGCGTCGGGTTCTGTTTCTACATCCGCCGCGCGCTGCTCGACGACATCGGATTCTTCGACGCGGACCGCTTCGGCCTCGGGTACGGCGAGGAGAACGACTTCTGCATGCGCGCGCTGGCCCGCGGCTGGCTGCACGTCGCCGACGACGCGACGTTCATCTACCACGCCGGTGGTCGCAGCTTCGGCGAGTCAGGCGAGCGGAACGAACGCGCGTTGACGCGCTTGCATCCGCGCTACATGGCGACGATCGCGGCGTTCATGAAGCGCGATCCGCTCGCCGCGGTGCGCAAGCGGATCGGCAGCCTGCGCATCGTCCATCTCGTGCACGGCTATCCGCCGCTGGAGCACGCGGGGACGGAGCTCTACGCGTACTGGCTCGTGCAGCGGCAGCGCGAGTCGCATCACGTCGCCGTCCACGCGCGCACCGCGGGCGAGACGCAGGAGTCGGATGACGGCGGCGTGCGCGTGCGGCGCCTGCGCAACGACTTCACGTCGCGCAATCCGCTGCGGCGCAATGCGATCGCCGATCGCGCGATCGAGCGCGATTTCGAGCAGTTCCTCCGCGAGGAGCGGCCCGACCTGCTGCACATGCATCACCTCGCCGGCCACGCGTTCTCGCTGATGCGCATCGCGAAGCGCTTGCGCATTCCGGTCGTGCTGCAGATTCAGGACTGGTGGTTCCTCTGCGCGCGCGTCAATCGCTTCGATCGCGACGGGGCGCGATGCAGCGGACCGGCGCCCGCGAAGTGTGCGCGCTGCGTGACGCTGACGAAGCTGCCGGGCAATCGCCTGTTGCATGCGATCCGGAGATTTGCCGCGCGTTCCGCACTTCGCAAAGCCGACGCGTACATCGCCGGATCGGATGCCATCGCGGATGACTATCGACAGGCGAGGGCGCCTTTCCCCCCACTCCACGTCATCCCGTACGGCGTCGCCATCCGCGCATCGCGCGAGCACCGCGCGCCGGCGCGCAAGCCGATCCGCCTCGGCTACGTCGGCTCCGATCAGCCGCACAAGGGATTGCACGTCGCAATCGAGGCGATGCGCGGCATCGATTCGTCCGACGCCACGCTGCAGTTCTTTCGCGGTTTCGACGAAGCTGAGAAGCCGAACGTCTTCGCGTCGATGGACGTCCTGCTGATGCCGTCGATCGGACTCGAATCATTCGGACTCGCGGCGCGCGAGGCGATGGCGTGCGGCGTCCCGGTGATCGCAACGTCGGGCGGCGCGCTCGATGAATTGCCCGAGGCGGAGCTCGTCCCGCCGGGCGACGCCGCGGCGTTGCGCGCGAGCATCCGCCGGCTCATCGACGATCCGTCGCTCATCGATCGCTGGTCGTCGCGCTTGCCGGTCCCGAAGCGCGATGACGAGCACGCCGAGGAGATCGAGCGCGTGTATCGATCGGTGCTGCGATGATCGGGACGATCGCGTCGGTGATTCGCGGCGAAGGCCTAGCCTCGGCGGCGCGACGTGCAGCGGAGCGCATCGAGGAAGCACTCCGCTTCGACCCGATGCCGATCCGCAAGGCGCCGATCCTCAATTACTGCGCGATGAGCGCCGCGCCGCGGATCGGCGGCGTTGCCGTGCAGTTGCAGGCGCGGCTGCGGGTCGAGCGGCGCTTTCGAAACGTCGCGCTGCTCGACGGCGACCGCGCGATGACGCTCCGCCAGGCGCTCGACATCACCGGCGCGAAGCTGCTGCACATCGAGGGGACGTACGGCGTGAACGTCGCCGAAATCCTGCAGCTCGGCGTGCCGTACTTCGTCAGCGTGCACGATTCCTCCGCCACGCGCGAGCTGCTGCTGGCCGCGGCGATGGTCATCTATCCGTCGCGGTTCCGGCGCGATGCGTGCGACGTCGACGGTCCGATCATCGAACCGGGGATCGACGCGAAGCCGGTCAGCGGCGGCGGCGACGCGATCGCCTTCGCCGGTGCGGTGAAACAGATCAAGGGGGCGCATCTTCTGCCCGACCTCGCGCGCCTGCTCGATCGCGAGCTGCACGTCTTCGGCGGCGGCGACGAAGAGATTTTCCGCGCGCTGCGCCGCGTGCCGAACATCGTCATCCACGGCTACTACCGCGCCGGCACGTTGCCGTCGCTGCTGGCGAGGCATCGCATCGGACGCGTCGTCCTGCCGTCGATCTTCGACGAGTCGTTCTCGCTCGCGCTGTCGGAGTCGTGGCACGCCGGCGCCGCGGTCGCGGCCTTCGATTACGCCGCCCTCGGCGAACGGATCCGCCAACACGGCGGCGGCTGGCTCGTGCCGCTGGAGGCGGGGGCGGCGGGACTGGCCGAGGTGATCAAGCGCAACGAGCCGGTGACGATCCCGCGCGAGATCGCGACGGCCGAGGATGCGGCGAGGAAGTATTTGGAGTTGTATTCAACGGCCGGTGCCGGCGAGTGAGGTCGAGACCGCGCGCAGCATCAACCGGAAATCGAGCCACACCGACCAGTCGCACATGTACATCAGGTCGTAGCGCAGCTTGACCTCGGGGCGCGTCTCGTACTCCGCCGACACCTGCGCCAGCCCCGCGATGCCGGGGCGCACGAGGCAGCGGAGATCGAAGTCGGGCACGTCGCGCAGGATCTCGGCGACGAGCTCCGGACGCTCCGGCCGCGGACCGACGAGGCTCATGTCGCCGCTGAAGACGTTGAGCAGTTGCGGCAGCTCATCGAGGTGATACGGGCGAAGCAGCGCGCCGATGCGCGTGATGCGATCGTGCGCCATCGAGCGGAACTTCCACATCCCGTACGGCTCGCCGCCGAGGCCGACGCGTTGCTGGCGGATGAGAATGGGACCGCGGTCGTCGAGCTTGATGGCGATCGCGGCGAGCAGCGACAGCGGCGCGCTAACGATCATCAAGAGCACGCTGCCGGCTACGTCGATGAATCGCTTCACCGCGCCGCTGATGCCGTAGCCGCAGCCGATGCCGACTTCGACCAGCGGCTGATCGCCGATCCAGCCGAGCATGCGCGAGGCGAGCAGCGCGTCGGCGTGCGAGGCGAGCATGAGGAAGCCGCGCGGTCCGCGGATGCGCAGCAGCTCGAGCCGCGTGCGCGCGTCGATGTGCGGCGAGACGCAGATCACTTCCTCGGCGTCACGAAGCGGCGCGGCATCGAGTGCGCCGCTCATCCGGCTGATCACGCGGATACGCGGGTCGCCGATCAAACGCAGGCCGTCGAGCGCTTCGTCGATGTCGTGCGCATCGCCGACGAGGATCGTGTCGCGCGGACGGATCGGCGCGAGCGCGCGGAGCAGCCGGCGCCAGGCCGGCACGGCGAGCAGCTCGAGCAGCGGAACGGCGAGGAAGACGGTGCGCCGCAACGGCCGCACGAATGCGACGCCGGCGAAGGCGATGAGCGCGGCCTGGATCACCAGCGCGGTGACGATCGACGGACGCGTGCGCGGCGTGACGCGGTCGTTATTGAAACCGCTGAGCGCGAGCGCGACGACGAGCGAGAGCGCGAAGAGGATGACCATCGGCGCGTCGAGGTCGAACCGCCACGGCCGCGGCAGCAGCGTCGCCGTGGCGAAGAGCGCCAGCCACCCGATCAGGAAATCGCCGGCGATGAGGACGACGACGCGAAGCGCGCGCTCCTTCGAGCTCGGGCGGATCATGCCGCCGCCTCGCCGTCGATGATCGTGGCGAGGAGATCGAGCGTGGTCTGGCGCGCGTAGGCCGATTCGACGACGGAGCGCAGCGCCGCGCCGCTGGCCGAGGTCGCGGACAACGCGGAGGCGGCGAAGGCCGCGCTGTCGTTCGCGATCATCGCGTGCTGCTCGAGCTCCGGCAGCGCGCGCATGGCCGTCGTCGTGGCGACGATCGCGCAGCCCGCTTCCGCCGCTTCCAGCACCTTGTTCGATTGCCCGGTGCCGTAGCGGACGGGAAAGAGTGCGACGCGGATGCGGCGCGCGAGCAGCGCGATGTCGTCGACCGGCGATTGCACGGTGATGCCGTCGCGGCCGTGCGCGGCGCGGAGGCGCGCGGGAGCGTCGGCGCCGGCGATCACCAGCGTGGCGTCGGGCCGTTGCGCGCGGATCGCGGGCCAGATCTCGTCGAGCAGCCATGACGCGGCGTCGGCGTTGGCGAAGTAGGCGAGGCGTCCCCAGAAGCCGAAGTCGAACGCGCGCGGCGTGGCGTGCAGCGGCGCGATGGCGACGCCGTTGGAGATCGCGAGCGCGTCGAGCTCGACGGAGTCGTTCGCGCTGACCACGACGACGCGGTCGTACGCGGAGGCCGCGTCCTGCTCCGCGCGCGCGACGCGCCGCGACTCCGCGCGCCAGAACCAGCGCGTCAGCGGCGACGCCTCGCGTGAGCGCTCGATCATGCTGCCGCGCAGCGAATCGATGGCATCGAGCACGTGCAGGCCGTCGGGCAGCGTGCCGCGCACCCAGGGATCGAGTCGCGACAGCAGCACGACTGTCGCGTCGAAGTCGCCGAGGTCGTCTTGCGCGCGTGCGATCGCGCCGGACCAGTCGTACGGAGCAGCGAGCAGTGCGTGCGCGGGGGCGCCGCCGAGGACGCGAAGCGCGCCGGCGATGCCTCGCTTCGGCGAAAACGCGGCTGGATAGAAGTGGACGCGTGGAGCATCGAGCGGAAGTTGTCCGGCGGGCGAGACGAGCACGACGTTCGAATACTTTTCCAACGCGGCCAGCCAGATGGCGGCGCGCAGCCGGTCGCCGGTAAAGCACGGCCAGGGAAATCGGGAGGAGAGGAGTAGGACGTTCACGCGAGTTGGACCAGGGTCGCGAACGGGGAAAGGGTATCAGAGGCGGTTGGCAGTTGACAGTTGGCTGTTGGCCGTTGACAAAACCCTCAGCCAACTGCCAACTGCCAACTGCCAACTGCCAACGATTCCTCCATGCGCATCCTCATCCTCACGCCGCGGCTTCCCTGGCCTCCGACGGACGGCGGACGCGTCGCGATGTCGCGCCTGGCCGGCTCGCTCGCCGCGTGCGGCGCGGAGGTGGAGATCCTCTCGCTCAATCCGCGGAAGCATCGCGGCGTCGCGGCCGGTCCGCTGCCGGTCGAAGCGATCGACATCGACACCTCGCGTCTCGCGATTCCTTCGATGCGCGTGCCGTATGTCGTGGCGCGCTTCGTCTCGCGGCGGTATCGCGAGGCGCTCGTCGCGGCGTTGCGGCGCTTCGAGCCCGACGTCGTGCAGATCGAGAGTCCGTTCATGCTGCCGTATGCGGAGGAGGTGCGCGGCGCGAAGGTCGTGCTGCGGTCGCACAACGTCGAGTTCCGGATCTGGGAAGGACTCGCGCGCAACGAGCGCAATCCGCTGCGGCGTCTCGCGCTGCGGCGCGTGGCGTCCTCGCTGCGCGCATACGAGCTGCGCGCGATGAGCGAGGTCGATGCGATCGTGCCGATCTCGGAGGACGACGCGCGTGATTTCCGCGAGCTCGGATGCACGCGGCCGATGCATGTCGTGCCGTGCGGCGTTTTCGTCGGACAGCGGACGGCGGACAGCGGACAGCGGAACACCGTCGGGTTCATCGGCTCGCTCGACTTTCTGCCGAATCAGGAAGCGGTGCAGTGGATCATCGGCGAGCTCTGGCCGCGCGTGATCGCACGTGCGCCCGATGCGCGGCTGTCGATCGCCGGCAGCTCGCCGCCGGAATGGCTGCGGCGCACATCGATCGATCTTCGCGGCGATATCCCCGACGCGCAGGCGTTCATGCGCGAGATGGCGGTGATCATCGCGCCGCTCTTCTCCGGCGGCGGGATGCGGATCAAAGTCCTCGAAGCGATGGCCCTCGCCAAACCGATCGTCGCCACGACCCTCGGCGCGGGCGGCATCGAGCACGATGGCGATGTGCTGATCGCGGACGATGCGGAGTCATTCGCCGCCGCGGTCGTGCGCCTCCTGGGTGATCCCGCCGAGGCCGCGCGCCTCGGTGCGAACGCCCGCGCGAATGTCGCGCGGCGCTACGACAGCGACACGCTCGCGCGCGGCCTGCTCACGTTCTACGAAACACTCTGAGCACGACGCGCGCGAAGAGCCACCATGCGCGGCCGTAGTACGACTTCCCCCAGGTGAGGAGATCGCGGCGCATCGTTTCGCGATCCTGGCCGCCGATCGTTTTGCCGAGGCCGTGGACAACGCGCGCGTCATCGATGACGCGCACATTCCAGCCGGCGTTCGAGGCGCGCAGGCAGAACTCGATGTCCTGGCAATAGAAGAGGAAGCGCTCGTTCAGCGGACCGGCGACGTTCCAGACCTCGCGGCGGAAGGCCATCGCCGCGCCGCTGACCCAATCGATCTTCCGAGGGCCGTTGTTGCGGCGGAATCGCTTCGCGTGACGGCCGAGCCCACTCACTGCCGCGGCCATCCAGGCGAGCGTCGGCGTCCGTCCGCCGCTCCACTGCGGCGTCCCGTCCTCGTTCAACAGTTGCGCTCCGGCGACGCCAAGGCGCGCGTCACTCGCGAACGCATCGACAAACGCCTGCAACGCGCCCGCTTGCACGATCGCATCGCTGTTGAGCAGCAGAATGATCTCGCCGCGCGCTTCCGCCACGCCGCGATTCGCCGCCGTCGCAAACCCGCGATTCGCGTCGAGCCGCACCACGCGCGCCTCGGCCGGCATTATCGACGCCGTGCCGTCCGTCGAGCCGTCGTCGACGACGATCACCTCGGTCGACGCCGGCATCGACGCGAGCACCGCGCGGCAGCAGCCGAGCGTCATCGACGCGGTGTTGAAGGTGGGGATGACGATCGTCAGTCCGCGATCCATGTCACGAAGAAGAGTAGTGCCTCCTTCGCTTCTCCGCCGCGCGATGCGCCGACCGACACGGTTTCGCCGGGCTTGATGGCGAAGGTGGTCGAGAGGATCTCGTTCTCTTCGCGCGAGACCTGGAACGGCGAGACGTTGAGGCTCGCGCCGGCCTCGGTGAATCGCAGCACGACGCGATACGGCTTGCCGGCCTGCGCCAGCATCGTGGTCGTTGCCGGCTGCGCGCTCTGCGCGCTGAACGTCACGGCGTCGACGAACTGGTAGGTCTTCCACGGGAGCAGCGCGCGCACGTCATCGACCGCTTTGGTCACGCCCGAGGGAAGGATCTCGACCCTCTCGCGTGCGCGCAGCGAAGAGGCGTGGAGGAGCGTGACTTGAAAGCGTTGAGCCCCAGTCCACTCCGGAACCGCGCGCAGCGCCGGACTGACGATCGCACGGTTGACCGCGTCGTCCAGCGCGCCGAACGTGTTGCCCTGCGGCGAGAGGATGTACGGCCCGTCGACGATCGAGACGAAGCGGATCAGCCCCTCCGCGAGATGCAGTTCTCTCGGATTGCGGTAGTGAAATTCACCGATCGACTGCGGCAGCGCCCCGACCCCTTTGCCGCCGGTCGGGATGGAGCCTCCGGCGAAGCGCGGCACACTGAGCCCGGCAGGCGGGCCTAGAACGATGTAGACGCGGCCCGGATCGGTGAGCGCACCGCGCGTCCCGTTGCGGGTGAAGACGACGTCCGCCACGGCGACGCGGTGGTCGAACTCGTCGCGGTACTCGTTCTCCGGCGTTCCGGGCGTCGGGTCGCGCCGCGCCCAGAAGAGCGCGATGAAGTCGCGCGCGGCGGCGTCGTTGTTGATCGCGCGCCACGCCTTCTTGTCCTCCGCCGTCATGAGCCACTTCACCGGGCCGTTCGGCCAGCCGGCGTAACGGTTCGGCGGCTCGGCGTCCGCGGCGGTCGCCAGCGTCATGGCAATCGTGATTGCGAGCAGGGTGCGTCTCATGATCGTTTTCCTCACATCGAATCGTTGAAGACCCAGATCAACTGCGTGCCGCCGGGCGCCGTGATCTGGAGCTGGCGCGTTTCGGGGCGTTGCCGGATCGGCGCGTTGCGGACGATCGGCGCGGGGCGTTGCGGTTCGTCGCGGCGCAGCGAGACGACTGCGGCGATCACGACGACGAGCAGCGCGAACGCGAGCACCGCGCGTCTCGCCGTCCGCGGCGGCCGGCGCGGCGAGGTCATGATCGATGCGCGCAGACTGGCGACGTCGGCATCGTCCGCTTCCCGCGCCGGATCGTGTTGTTTGAGGATTTCGTTCAGGTTCATCGCTGGTCTCCGAGCAGAATCACGAGTCTTTCCTTCGCCTGTTTGAGATGCCACCGCACCGTCGTCTCGCGGATGGCGAGCGCCGCCGCCGTTTCTTTCGTCGACAACCCCTCGAGCTCGCAGAGCGCGATGACGGCGCGTTGCCGCGGAGGGAGCGTGGCGAGCGCGCTCCGCACCGATTGCGTGCCGACGATCGCGTCCGCCGGATCGGCGGTCTGTCTGCGCCGGCCGAGGAGCGCCGCCGCGAGCTCGCGCACGCGCCGCCTGCGATAACGGTCGCGCGCGAGGTTCGTGATGACGCGATACATCCACGCCGTCGCCCCCTCGCCATCCGCGGGCACGCGGCGGATGTCGCCGAGCGCGCGGACGAATGCCTCCTGCACCAGGTCGAACGCCTCGTCGCGATCGTGCGACACGCGCAGCGCGAACCGGATCAGGATCGCGTGCCGCGCATCGAAGAACCGTCCCAGCCATTCGCGATCGGCATCGGCCGGCGTGACGGGCGCGCTCATCAGCACATCTTCCACACACGGGACAACGCGCGGGGGAGGGATTTTGTTAGGTGGCGACCAAACCGTCCACCGCGCTGTCGACCACCAATCCGATCAGCGCCTTCTTCTTCGCCCACGGAAACTCGGGCCGGAGGATGAGCAATGCCGTGATGCCGTGCACGGCGGTCCAGAGCGCCTGACTGGCGAGGTCGACGTCGCGAACGCGGAAGCGCTTCTCGACGATGCAGCGCTTCACCGCAGAGCGGACCTGCTCGTACGTCGCGTGAGGCTTCTGCCCCTCGGACGGACGGCGAAGGATGAACGCGAACTCGTACGCGCCGGGATTCTTCAGGCCGAACTCGACGTACTTGCGGCCGGCGCGCTTGAGGAAGCGGACGGGATCGCCGCGACGGCCGGGCAGCGCGCGCAGCTCCGCGGAGAGCTGATCGAAGCTTTGCTGCACCAGCGCCTCGAACAGCTCGTCCTTGTCCTTGAAGTAGCCGTAGATCGCGCCGTGGGAGAGGCCGACCGCCTCGGCTACCGCGCGCAGGGAGACGCTGGTGTACCCGTCACGGGCGAAGGCGTCGGCCGCCGCGTCGAGGATGGCCTGACGCAGCTCCGCGCGGTGTCGCTCTCTCAGTCGACTGACCATTGTTCAGAATTCTGACCAGTGGTCAGAAATCGTTGTTAACCTTCGACGCTGTCCGCTCGTTATGCATTGAAAAAGGAGGCGTCAATGTTCTCACGGAAAGCCACGCTCCTCGTCGCTCTGCTCCTCACCCTGTCCGCCGGAGCTCTCCAGAAGCAGGAGCGCGTGATCGCCGGCAGTCCCAGCGACTCCATGGAGGTGCGGCATCTCGTCCTGCGGGGGACGAACGAAGAGATCGGCCGGGCTCTGGCGGAGATCGGCATGGAGCGTTACGGCGTTCACGCCGAGCGCGCCTCCGATCCGCTTCGCACCCGCGCTCAGCGGCGCTACATCGAGAGCGCGTTTCCGATCATGGCCGATCGCATGCGCGGCGTGGCCGCGGCCTTCGGGCACAGCCCCGACGACGATGGGTGGAACCACAGCGAGATCGGCTTCGTCGATTTCCAGGCAGGCTGCTCGATCGTCCACCTTCCGCGCCAGGCCACCGTCGACGGCCAGAGCGTCGTCAGCCGCGATTACGACTACTCCACCGGCAATCTGACTTTCGGCTTCCTCGAGCCGGGGAAGCTTCACCCCACCGCCCGGCCCTACCTCCTCGAGCTCCATCCCGACCGCGGCTATGCCTCGATCGCCATGGTCGCGTACGACCTGCTCAGCGGCGTTCTGGACGGCATGAACTCCGAGGGCTTGACCGTCACCATCGCCATGGACGACGAGATCCGCACGAAAACGAAAATCGATCCGACGTTCGGCCCCGCGGCCGGTCTCGGCGAGCTGCAGACGGTGCGGCTGCTCCTCGACACGTGCGCGAACGTCCAGGAGGCGAAAGAGACGCTGCTGCGCACGAAGCAGTACTACGCGTACGTGCCGATCCAGTATCTGGTCGCCGATCGCTTCGGCAATGCGTTCGTGTGGGAGTACTCCGAGGCCCATAACAAGGAGTACATCATCGAGAGCCCGGGGCGGCCGCTGGTGATGACGAACTTCACCATGTACAAGCGGATGGACGGGAGCAACCCGCCGACGGCCGACCTCGCCCGCGCCGAGTGCCGGCGCTATGCCTATCTAAGCGAAACGCTGGCCGCGACGCCGGCCGGAATCACGGAGGCGGCGCTGCGGCAGATCCATGAAAAGGTCGACGCACAGGCGCCGGCGAAGCCCGATCAGAAGCGTCCGCCGATCCGCACCTTCTGGCACGCGTTCTATTACCCGGAGCAGCGGCGCGTGAAGTTCAGTTACTACCTGCACGACGATGGTGACCACGTCGTCCGGTCGGACTACCAGGAGTTCCGGCTCGAGGCGACGAACGCTCCGCCGCCGTCCGCCATCACCAGCCGGCCGGCCGCGGCTCCTACTGCTGAAAAGGAGCCGGTGTCGCCCGTGGTCGCGAAACTACGCGCGGCCGGAGCGACCGTGCAGATCGAGCGCGGCGAGGTCGTCGCCATCGGCTTCGCGAAGGACAGCGATCCCGCGCCGCTGCTTCCGCTGCTGCGCGAGCTCCCCGCGCTGCACCTCGTCGGCTTCGCGGAGACGAAGATCACCGACGACGCGCTCGCGCAGCTCACCACGCTCAAGCGGATCGACTTCGTCGGCCTGCGCGACACCGCGATCACCGACGCCGGGCTCGCGCACCTGTCGAAGCTGACCGGCATCACCGGCATCAATCTGAGCGGGACGAAAGTCACCGACGCCGGGCTCGTTCATCTCAAGACGATGAGCCGCCTGACGAAAGTGAACGTCACGCGTACGGCGGTGACGGAGCAGGGAGTGGCGGAGGCGAAGAAGTTTCTGCCGTTCTGGGCGAGCGTGCAGCGGTGAGGCGATGGGCCACGCCGGGTTGTCCGGCGCGGTCCGCCTCCGCTCAGTTGTGCGCCGCGATGAAGGCGTTCGGATCGATCTGTCCCTGCGGACAGGTGTTCGCGCTGCTGTCGACGCCATCGCAGTCGGCGTAGCCCGGGCCCGCGAGGGTCGAGCTGCCGCGCCGGATCTCGAGATGGAGATGCGCCGCGTAGCCGCATGTGTAGACGTTGTTCGCGAAGCCGAACGACTTGATAAACGAGCTCACCGGACAGGCAGCCGATTGCGTCCACTTCCCCTGTCCCACGCGCGCGATGGGCGCGGTGGAGTAAACGGTCGTCCCTTCGACCGGCTTGCCGATGCTCGGGTGCCACTGGACATGTCCGTACAACGACGTGTAGTCGCCGAACGAGGTCTTGTGCAGAACGAGGATCACATTGCCCCAGCGGGAGAGGTTTTCGTACACCTTCAGGATCGTGCCGTTCGCGACCGGATAGACGTCCTGCGGCACGGTGATCTCATAGTCGCCGCTGCCGAGGTTGAAGTCGCCGCCGAGGTGCGTGTTGCCGTGCTGGAAGGGCTGCGCGTCGTACCAGACCGTTTTCGTGTCGCGGTTCGGCGCGTCGCTGACGTAAAAGAGATCGCCGTACCAATGACCGTTCGTCGGATTCAGCGGAGAGGTCGCCCAGGTGAAACGATCACCGCTCGTGGTCGCCGTCTGGAAGAAGAGCACCGGATTCGTCGGCGAGCAGCCGCTGCTGTTGCAGGCGGCGACCGTCCAGCGGAACTGACGTCCGGCTACGAGCGAGGCGTTGTACGTCGTCGTCGTGACGGACTGGTTGACGACGAGTGTGTTGCTGCCGAGGTCGCGGACGGAGATGTCGTATCGCGTCGCGCTGGCGGCCGCGCTCCATTTGAACGCGATGCCGCCGCCGGGGAGGGACGGTCCCGGAAATGAGACAGCACCGGGCGTGAGCTGCGACGGCGCTGCCGGAACCGACGGCGTCTGGAAGTACTTGATGTCCGACGTCGCGGAGCAGCCGGCGGCGTTGCAGGCCGAGACGACCCAGCGATACGGCCGGCCAGCGGTCAGCGAGGCGGTGTACGCCGGGATCGACGTCGGCTGCTGATCAATTACGAGAGCATTGGTGGCGAGGTCGCGCGCCGACACGCGGTAGGAGGTTGCGCCGGAGACGGAGCTCCAGGAGAACGGCACCGTCGTGCCGCCGAGGATCGGACCCGGTTGCGCCAGCGTGCCGGGCGTCGTGTTCACCGGCACGGACGGCAGCGACGACGTTGCGGTCTGGAAGTAAAGCGCGGTCGTGTAGGACGAGCAGCCGTAAGCGTTGCAGGCCGCCGTGTTCCAGCGGTACGGGCGCCCGGGCGAGAGATAGGCGGTGTACGCGGCCGGCGTGGTGCTGGTGTCGACGACCAGCGCATTGCTGATGAGATCGCGCACCGCGACGCGGTAATACGAAGCGCCCGAGACCGCGCTCCACGACAATCCCACCGTAGGACTGGACAACGTCGGCCCCGGTCCGCTGACCGTGCCGGGCGACGGATTCGCCGGCATCGCGGGAGCCGCGAAGGCCGCCGGCGCGACGAGGAACAGCATCACTGCAAGACCACGGAAAAACCGCACGTACGGCGAACCGCCTCTCTTGTCGTTCATGATCTCAGCCCTTTTGGAATAGTTATTTGCACACGTAACAAGCGCGGCGATTCTTTATTGCAGAGTCTTCGTGGTTGCCTGCGGTCCGGAATGAAGGTGCCGTCTTTACAGTTATTTACAGTGCCGGCGCGCCCCATCCTCACCTCACCCCGCGTCGAACCGCTCTCGCCTCACGAACAGGAGCCTTCTTGTCTGACATGGTTGATGGCGGAGCTCTCTCCGCCGAAGGGTTTTCGATCCTCGTCGTCGAGGACGACCGGTCCATGGCCCGGTTGCTCGAGCACCTTCTCGTTACCAACGGCTACAAAGTCCACATCGCCACCACGGTCGCGGCGGCGCATGCGGTCGTCGCGGAAGCGTCGATCGATCTCGTCGTGCTCGACCGCGTGCTGCCGGATGGCGACGGCCTGAGCCTCGCGCGCGAGCTGAAGCAGGGCCCGAATGCGTTGCGGCGTTACGTGCTGATGCTCACCGGCGTCTCGTCGCCGCAGGCCAAAGTGGAAGGATTCGACGGCGGCGCCGACGACTACGTCACGAAGCCGTTCGTGCACGAGGAGCTGCTGGCCAGAATCCGCGCCGGCCTGCGCATCGTCGATCTGCAGAAGGCGCTGATCGCGACGAATCAGAAACTGGAGCTCATCTCGACCTCCGACAGTCTGACCCGCGTCTTCAACCGCCGCTGGTTCGACGACGCGCTGGAGCGCGAGTTCGCCCATTCGTCGCGCTACGAGCGCCCGCTATCGCTGGCGGTCGTCGACATCGATCACTTCAAGTCGGTCAACGATACGTTCGGTCACGTGACGGGCGACGCGGTGCTCCGCGAAGTGGCGGGCCGGATCGGCGGGACTCTCCGCAAGTCGGACTCGGTCGCGCGCCTCGGCGGCGAGGAGTTCGCCGTGCTTCTTCCGGAGACCGCGCTCTTCGAGAGCATGCAGGTGGCCGAAAAGATCCGCGCGGCCGTGGCCGCCGAGCCGTTCGACAGCGGGATGGGTCTCATCGACGTGACCGTCAGCGCGGGCGTTGCCAGCATTCCGCATTCGCAGCTCACGCGCGCGATCCAGTTGTTCCGCCTCGCGGACGACGCGCTGTATCGCGCCAAACATCGCGGGCGCAATCGCGTGGAGCTGGAGCGCCGCGCCGATCCGTGGCGCGCAGCTCCGCGCGCATGGCATGTCAGCCCTGCGCTGCCGGCAGCTCAACGGTGAAGACCGCCGATTAGAATCTGCCGCCATGAATCGCCGCACGTTCCTGCGCGCCTCCGCCGTTCTCGCTGCCGCCTGGAAAGCGCCGGCGCTCAGCGCGGGGAAGGAATCGTCCCCGGACGCGACGCTGCCTCCATCGATCGCCGCGCTGACGTCGATGCGCCAGCAGGCGAGGCCGATCACGAACGAAGAACGCCGCGCCAGGATCGAGAAGGCCCGCCGTCTGATGTCGCAACAAAAGATCGGCGCGATCGTTCTGACGCCGGGCAGCTCATTGCTCTACTTCACGAACATCAGTTGGTCGGGGGGCGAACGGCTGTTTGCATGCGTCATCCCGGTGAAAGGGGAGCCGTTCTTCGTTTGTCCGGCATTCGAGGAAGACCGGGCCCGGGAACAGATCGCGCGCGGGCCGTTCGGCGGCGCGCACGCCGACGTGCGGACGTGGCAGGAGGACGAGAGCCCGTATGCGCTGGTCGCCCGCGGTCTGGCCGATCGCGGACTGGCGACGGCCTCAGTCGGCATCGAGGAGAACGCGAAGTTCGTCTGGACGAACGGCATCGCGCACGCGGCACCGCACGCGAACGTCACCCTCGGCACGCCGGTCACCGCCGGCTGCCGCATGGTCAAGGACGCGCATGAGCTGGAGCTGATGCAGCTCGCCAACACCGCGACCTGGACGGTTTATCGCGCCGTCCATCAGGCGCTGCGGCCCGGAATGACGCAGAACGAGATCTCGGAGCTGATCGCGCTCGCGTACCGCCGCGTCGGATTTCCCGGCGAAGCATCCGTGCAGACCGCCGAATACACCGCGCTGCCGCACGGCTCGATCGCACCGCAGACGATCGGCGAAGGAACGATCGTCATGATCGACGACGGCTGCACGGTCGAAGGCTATCAGTCGGACATCACGCGTACGTTCGTCCTCGGCAAGGCGAGCGCGAAGATGAATCAGGTGTTCGGCATCGTCCGGCGTGCGCAGGACGCGGCGCTCAAAGTCGCGCGTCCCGGTGTGCCGCTCGAGTCGATCGACGCCGCGGCGCGCGACGTCATCGTGAAGGCCGGCTACGGACCCGGGTTACGATATTTCTCCCATCGACTCGGACACGGCATCGGCATGGATGGTCACGAATGGCCGTACCTCGTCAGGAACAACATGTTCGGCTTCGCGCGATCGCTGCGCGCGCGGCCCGGCATGACGTTCAGCAATGAGCCCGGCATTTACATCCGCGGCGAGTTCGGTGTGCGGCTCGAGGACGACATGGTCATCACCTCCGACGGAGCGCGGCTGTTTACGCCGCAGTCGGAGTCGCTGGAGACGCCGTTCTGAAAGGCCGCAGGCCTTAAGGACGCATTGCCCGCTATACCGCCAACCATATATACTGATCGCAATCAGTAAAAGGCGGTGCAATACATGAAGTCTGTGGCTCAGCTCCTCGCCGGCCTCGTCGTGCTCCTTCTCGCTTCCTCGGCTTCGGCCCTTCCGACTCTCCCCACCCTCACCACCGACAAGCCGGTCTATGCGGCCGGCGAAGAGGTCACGTTCCGCGGCGAGGACTTCTCGCCGGGCGAGCCGGTGATCCTCGTCATCACGCCGGAAGGGGGCGGGGAGGCGACGACGCTGCGGACGACGGCGGACGGGGAGGGTGGGTTCAACCTCACCGTCACCATGCCCGCCGAAGGCAAGGGCTTTCACGTCACGGCGACGGGCCGCATCAGCCGCATCGCCACGCAGGCGCAGTTCAGTGAAGGCGCGCTGGAGACCGACGGCGAGCATCTCCTCGAGCTCGAGCGCTACTGGCACGAGCGCCTGACGTTCCCCACCGGCAAGTTCAATCCCGGCTGGGTGCGCAAGGCGGCGAACGACGACAAGAAGATCCCGCGCGGCGTGCCGAATGGAAAGAAGAAAGGACACAGCGGACTCAGTGCGGCCGCCGACGGCAAGCCCCAGGCCGGCTCGCTCGTCCTCAACGACCTCGCCTTCACCTCCCTCGGGCCGCAGCCCGAGCGCATGACCGGCTGCACCGGCTGCTACAACTACACGACCACGCAGGGACGCGTGAACAACATCGCCGTCGATCCGACCACCACGACCAACGGCAGCATCGTCGCGTATGCGGCGACCGTCGGCGGCGGCGTCTGGAAGACGACCAACTGCTGCAGCAGCTCGACGACGTGGACCGTCGTGACCGACGATCCGCTCATCGCCACGACGAGCGTCGACTCCGTGACCATCGATCCGAGCGATCACAACACGATCTACGCCGGCACCGGCGATCTCAATTACGGCTCCTTCTCGATGGGCAGCCAGGGCATCCTGAAATCGACGAATGCCGGCGCGACGTGGAGCGTCCTCGCGCCCGACGTCTTCGGCCCGGCGCTGCCCGAGCCCGCGGGCCAGTTCCCGCAGTACAACGCGGTGGGCAAGGTGCGCGTCGACCCGAACAACAGCAATCGCGTCGTCGCCGGCACGAAGACGGGACTCTGGCTCTCGTACGACGGCGGCGTGAACTGGACCGGTCCGTGCCTCACGAACAGCTTCAATACGATGCGCCAGGACATCACCTCGCTGGAGCTGTCGAACATGGGGAGCGGCGTGACGCGCATCCTCGCCGCGGTCGGCGTGCGCGGCTTCGCGACGACCGTGCAGTACAACCTGAACCAGAACGGCGCGAACGGCATCTACAGCGCGACCATGCCCGCGAGCGGCTGTCCTACGTTCAGCTCCATCGCGGGCAACGCGAACGGTTTCAAATACCAGTCGACGGCGACGAGCGCGTATCCGGCGAACGCGAACATGAACGCCGGCACCGGCGTCGCGTACGTCAATTCCTCGACCGGCAATCAGCTCGGCCGCATCGACATGGCGGTCGCGCCGAGCAACGTGAACGTGATCTACGCGCAGGTGCAGTCGATCACGCCGAACAACGACAGCGGTTGCGGCAACGCGGCCGGCTGCCAGCTCGGCGTATGGGTCACGACGAACGGCGGAACGAGCTGGAGCTTCATGGGCGGCTCGGCCGGCTTCTCGCTGAAGCGCTGCGGCGCCGGCGCGTCGGCGGGGAGCGGCGACTATCCGCAGAACTGGTACGACCAGGCGGTGGCGGTCGATCCGAACAACGCCGACCGCGTGTTCATCAGCACGTTCGACGTCTGGTTCGCCACGCGTACCGGCACGTCGTTCAACGATCTGACCTGCGGCTACTCCTACGGCGGCAGCGCGGGGCCGGTGCATACCGATCAGCACGCGCTGGCGTTCGTCGCGGGATCGTCGAGCATCCTCATGCTCGGCAACGACGGCGGGATGCATGGGACGACGAACGCGAATGCGGCGACGTCGAGCGTCGATCCGACGTGGTTCAACATGGACACCGGTCTGAACACGATCGAGTTCTACTCCGGCGACATCAGCGGCAACTTCGACACGGCGGCGACTCCGCAGGCGAGCGGCGGCGCGCAGGACAACGGTCCGAGCTCCGCGACGTTCAGCGGGAGTCCGACCGGACCGGTGCAGTGGCAGATGGGTCTCGGCGGTGACGGCTTCTATTCGCGCATCGATCCGGTCGGAACCGGAACCAGCCTGCGCTTCTGGCAGGGGAACAACAGCGGCGGCTTGAGCCGCTGCATCAGCAACTGCACGGCGAGCGGCGCGACGTGGACGAGCAAGAAGGGCGGGTGGTCGGGCGACACGCAGTCGTTCATCCTGCCGTTCGACCTGTTCCATGGCGGCATCGCGGGCGGCACGGACTGCGCCGCGGCGGGATCGAGCGGCGGCTGCGGCCATCTCGTCGCCGGCACGACGCGCGTGTGGGAGACGATCACCGGCAACGCCGCGAATGCGAACGGCACGGTGACGTGGTACGTGACGAACAATCCGTCGACGCAGAACCTGACGAAGCAGACGCTCGGCAATCGCTCGTTCATCAATCAGGTGAAGTACTCGCCGAAGGATCACAGCGTGGCGATCGCCGGTACGAACGACGGCAACGTGCAGATCGGCTTCAACCTCGGCACCGGCGTCGCGTCGCAGGGGAACTGGGTGAACGTGACCGGCAGCAATGCCGTCCTCCCGAACCGCCCGGTCCTCGGCATCGCCATCGATCCGACGACCGGCAGCGCGCCCATCGCCTACGCCGCGGTAGGCGGCTTCGACGCGAACAGTCCGTCGACACCGGGACACCTCTTCCGCGTCGACTGCACCACGACCTGCGCGTCATTCACCTGGACGAACAAGTCCGGCAACCTCCCCGACATCCCGGTCGACTCCGTGATCGTGAACCCGAACATCCCCGCACAAGTCTTCGCCGGCACCGACTTCGGCCTCTACTACACCGACGACATCACGGTGGCGTCGCCTGTGTGGCAACGCTTCACAGCGGGCCTGCCGGCGGTGATGATCTGGGACATGCAGATCGACCGCGGCGCGACGACGCTGTCGGTGTGGACGCGCGGGCGTGGGGCGTTCGTGTGGCCGTTGCCGACGCCGTGAGGTCGGGGCCAACCAACGCAGCCTGAGAAGGCCGCGCGGTCGCTGGACCGCGCGGCCTCAGGCACAGAGGGTCACTGCACGGGTTGAGTGGTGCAGGCGATTGTCGGCACGCAGATTTCCTTGCTCATGGAGCCGCGTTTGCCTTCGTTGTCCGTCACGGTGAGCGTGACCCAATACGAGGCGGTGCTGCGCGGATAGATGTGGGTGATGTACGGGGTGGTCGACACGCCGGTGGTTCCGTCGTCAAAGTCCCATTCCCAGCGGACGATGGTGCCGTCCGGATCGTAGCTGGTCGAGCCGTTGAAGGTGCCCGTGCCGTCGTATCTCACACCGCCCGTGAAATTGGCGATCGGCACGAAATTGCACGCGCCGGGATTGGAGGTCAGCACGCTCACGCCGACGCCGGAGATGTAGTTGATCGCCATGTAGACGGCGTCTTCGTCGCCGATCGGGACCTGACCGAAAAAGATGGCCGCCTGTGCCGTGCCCCAGGTGATTCCATACGCGACGTCCTCGACGAACCAGGGCCCGCCGCTATCACCACCGTCGACCAGGTTCGCGCCGCGGCCGTCGACGCGGATGAAGTTTCCATCGAACGGATTGAAGTCGAACCCGCCGACATCGAGATCCTTGCTCTCGATCCAGCCACAGGTGCGATGGGTCACCTTTCCCCACTTGCAGACGTACGTGCCGACGGCCTGATTGTTCCGGGAGCGCGTGCCGACGACGGAGCGCAGTCCGTAGCCGGACTCGAATTGATTCGTGACCTGCAGCAGATCGCAGGCCGAGTGCCACTGGACGTCGTAGTCCCCTCCTTTATTTTCGCGACGGAAGGGGAGCAGGACACCCGAGGCGTACTGCGTGTTGCTGCAATGGCCGGCGGTCGAGATTCCGAGCTCTCCGTTGGGCGCCTGCACGGTGAACCCCGCGGTGCAGTCGCTGAAGCTGGTGCCTCCGGTCAGGGCGGTGGGCTCTGCCAGGCGTGCCGACTTCCGGACCACGACCCCCTCGGGCAGGTGCGCGCCGGCCTTCGCCAGCGCGGCGGTCAGCTTCGACTCGTCGGACACATAGACCTCGACGCGGTTCTCGAAGAGGTTGATGTCCGAGTTCGCTCGGATCTTCGCCCGTCCCGCGTGCCCGCGGACTTCGGTGCGCTGTTTGCGGAGCTCGGTGAGCGACCATCGCGCCGGTCGCGTTTCCACGAGGTCGGCCAGCTTGCCTCCGGCAACCCGGGCGCGCAGACGGGCCTCGGCCGCCGGATCGGTGAAGCGGGCGACGATGCGATACCCGGACTTGTCGTCGATCCACAGGCCGGCATACGTGTCCGGTTCCTCGGTGGCCAGGGTGGCTTCGAGATCGCCGATCTCCTTCTGCAGGCGCAGCCGTCGCACCGCTTCGTCGACGCTCACGCCGGTCTGCGCGGCATACGACGTGGCGTCCTCGAGCAGCGCCTCGCTGGGCGGCTCCGCGGCGTGAATGGAGCCGGTGAACAGGGTGGCGAACAGAGTGATGATGAACGTGCAAAGCTTCATGCGTTTACGCATGGCGATTTCTCCTTTTTCTGAATGGCGTTGCGGTGTGAGCGCGAGGTGGGTTCGTTAGAAAGGCCCGATAGGCTCGATGCAGTCGGTCCGCGGATAGCAGAGCTGGAGCGTCCGCGTGAGTTTGGCGATCTTGCCTTCGTTGTCCGTGACGGTCAGCGAGATGGAGTAGGTGTTGGTCTCGAGCGGATAGGGATGCACGATCGTCGGCGTGGTGGTGGTGGCTGTGATGCCGTCGCCGAAGTTCCACTGATAGCGAACGATCCGGCCGTCCTGATCGGAGCTCAGCGAACCGTCGAAGACGACCGTGCCGTCGAACCTGCGGCCCATGGTGAAGCTGGCCACCGGCGGGTGGTTGCAGTACCCGGAGTCGACGAATCCGGCCAGGACGGTGACGCCGAGGGCTGAGACGTAGTCGATGGCCATGTAGTACGCGTCGTTGCTCATGCCGCCGTTCGGCGCGCCGGACTGGATCCCGTACGCATCGAGCTCGACGAACCACGGACCGCCGCTGTCGCCTTCTTCGGAGAGATTCACGTTGCCGCCTTTGACGAGCATGAAGGTGCCATCGAAGCCGGTGCCCGGATCGTAGTGTTTGCTGTCCAGCACGCCGCAGGTCCGTCCCGTCGCCTTGCCGTACTTGCACACGTACTGTCCGAGGGGTTGGTAGAACCAGCCGCGCGTCCGCTCGACGGCACGAAAATCGATGCCGGAGTAGAACCCGGTCGTCAGCGGCGCGATGCGGCACGCGGAGTGCCATTGCACGTCACGGCTGCCGCCTACAGCCTGCGCGCGGAACGGCAGGCTCACCCCCTCGAAGCTCTGTTGATCGGAACAATGGCCGGCGGTCAGAGGGCCGGCGTCATAGTTGGACGTCGCCACCGTGAATCCGGCTGTGCAGGTGCTGAGCGGCGAGCCGCCGCCCAGTTGCGACTGCGGGACCGCCAAAGCATCCACGCGGGTGATCTCGACCGCCGGCGGAATCGCTACACGCTTCGAGGCCAGGGCCGCATGCAGGTCCTGCGGATCGACGACCTGGAGCTCGACGCGGTTCTCGAACACGTTGATGTCCGAGTTGGCTTTGACGCCGGCGCGGCGCGCAGCGGTGCGGATCTCCTGCTGCTGCCCTTCGAGCTCGGCGAGCGTCCATCGCGCCGCTTTCGCGTCGACGAGCGAGGCCAGCGGTCCGCCGGCAATGCGCTTGCGCAGACGCTGCTCGCCGGCCGGATCGGTGAAGCGGACGACGACTCGGTAGTGCGGCTCGTGCTCGATCCAGAGACCGGCGAACGTGCCGCGTTCTTCGGTGGTGAGCACGGCGTCGAGATCGCCGATCTCCCGCTGAAGACGCAGGCGGTGTACCGCCTCGCCGACGTCGACGCCGAACCGCGCGGCATAGGAGGCCGCATCCTGAAGCAACGCCGCGCTGGGCGGAGAGTCGCTCTGCGCGAACGCGGATACTGCAATGAGGGTGAGAACAAGAAGTGAGAGAGAGCGTTTGATCACCGTTTTTCTCCTCGAAAATTTGTTCCCGCGGGGCAGTTGCCTTCGCGGGTCACCCTTTCATGTCGGGGAGGAGAAAAAATTTCAGGGCAATTTCACGGTGAAGCCGTAATCGGCGATGAAACCGCGGGCGGTAACGGTGAGGATGTAGTCGCCGGAGGTGAATTGCTCGCGCGGGAAGTAGAGGACGAGGCGCCGCTCGCCGTCGACGGTTTGGGGGACGAGACCGCTGGCCGTCCAGACCGGCGACTCGCCGGCGCGTTGCAGGCTGGCTTCGTAGCGCGGAGCACGAGTCTCCAGCCGCGCCTCGATACGCACCGTACGCGTCCGCGACTCCACGGCCAGAGTCGCGACGTCTCCGGCATCACGGGTGAGACCGGGAGCGAGCACGATCGCCGCGACCGGGAGCGGCACCGTCGTTTGTTTCGTGGGCGCCGTCGCTGTGACCGGCGGCGGCACGGCCTTGCGCGCAATTTCCGTTTGCAGCGTCTCGATCCGATGAGAGAGCCCGCGGTTCTGGACCATCAGCCACACGATCGCGAGCAGCGCCGCGCCGAAGAGGGATGCGGCCAGAGGCAGCACCCAGGCCGGTCTCCGCGCCGCGCGCGGCGCGGTCGCTTTCAGCAGGGCCGCGGCCATGCGCACGCGCTCGAGCCGCTGCTCGTTCAGGAAGTGCGACTCGAACCGCAGACGCCGGGCGGACGGCATCTCCCGCCGCACGTAATCGTCGATCAGGTCGTCCTCGGCTGCATCGATGCGGTCGAGAAGGTGGGGATCGCCGAAGTACCGCGATTCGAGCTCCGCCTGTTCCTCCGGCGGGAGCTCTCCCAGCAGGTACCGTTCGATCCTCTCCTGGTCGACGAATTTGTCTGACACTGCGTCGGGTCCCATCTCTCAATGTCCGGACGGCGGTTTTGTTTCGGCCGGCGAGCTCAAACAAATGGTGACACATCGTTCGAGCTGCTCGCGCACGCGATGCACGCGGATGCGCAGACTGTTGACCGACATCCCGAGGCCCTCCGCGAGAAGCTCGCGCGCACGCTTCTTCGACGCCTTGTCCACCGTGCAGTAGCCGACCATCATGCGGCGCGTGTTCGCCGGCAGCTCGTCCAGACATGCCTCCATGCACTCCAGCCGCTGCTGCATCCGCGCGGAGTCCTCGGGATGCGGCAGCGGGACGTCCAGCGGTGCGCGCTGTTTCCGCACGTACTCCTGGAAGACCTTCATTGCCACGCCCTGAAAGTAAAGGAAGGGATTCGCCGCGTAGATCTCCACGCCTTCACTCACCCGGCGCGCCACGCGATCGATCACGCGGTCGGCCTGTTCCTCCGCCGGCACGCAACGGCGGCATTCGAAAAACTTCAGCAGAGCGCGGCGCGTCTGTTCGTACTTGCGCGCGGCAGCGTCCGCGTCGGGATCGAGCCACGCCAGGAGGCGGTCGAGCGCTTCCCGCGTCAGGGTCCATTCGTTGACCGGTCCGGACACGGCTATCGCCACTCGCCCTGCAGCAGGAAACCGGCCCAGTAGTACGGCTGCCTCCACATCTCGCTGCCGCTCATCTCGATCTGCGCCGCGCGAAGGGCTTCCGCCGGCCGGAGCCGCCGCGGGCCGAGCATGCCCTCGTAGAAGCGCCGCATGAGCTCCGCGGTCGCGCGATCGTCGACTTTCCAGAGACTGGCCACGACGCGCGGCACGCCTGCGTGCATGAAGCCGCGGGTCAGGCCGATCAGTCCTTCTCCTTTGATTTCTTTTCCCAGCGCGGTCTGGCAGGCGCTGAGCACCACCAGCTCGGCGGGAAGCCGCAGGTGGTAGACGTCGTGCAGGCGAACGAAGCCGTCCCGGGGATGCCCGCCGCGGTCGAAGAGCGACAGCACGATGCCCGACAGCTCGGGATGCTCGCTGTTCAGGACCGCGTGCGTGGCAAAGTGCACGATCCGGTAGCGGCGGATGTCGTCACCGAGCGCCGTCTCGCGGCTGGCCTCGAAATCGAGCGCCTTCCTCCGCGATGAGGGAGGAACGAAACGCGCGATCGAATCTGCTTCCAGTCGCGTGAACGGAAGGCGCTGCATGTGCTCGGGCGACCGCGGAAGATCCGCTGGGGCGGCATGCTCGTCGATGCGCGGGTCGTCTGCCGAAAAGACGGAGTCCCCGAGCACGATGAGCGTTTTTTCGGGTGTGGCCCGCTTGTCGCCGCGGCGCAGCAGCGCCAGCGTTGCCGCGGAAGGGATGGTGACGATCTCGTGATCCGCGATCAGCGGCCGTCCCGGCGATGACTTCCGGAGCGCGGCGAAGGGAACGTACTGCAGTCCTCCTTCCGCGGCGATGACGATCCGCCGGGGCCGCAGCTCCGATGCGATCGGCGCGACGACCATCGCGCTCAGCTCCGCGATCGCCGCCCGGACGGCGGACTTCGGGCTCTGACGGGCGGCGAGCAGCGCGTGCACGCGACGCGCGAGCGCGTCGATCATCACGCAC
>Ga0207676_10000343_pt1 | contig 40037 bp, 57 predicted proteins | sample KBSSwiS72_FD_184307 | JGI IMG/M metagenome (GOLD analysis project Ga0207676, IMG submission 184307) | Switchgrass rhizosphere microbial communities from Kellogg Biological Station, Michigan, USA - KBS Switchgrass S7-2 (SPAdes) (version 2) | ecosystem: Host-associated > Plants > Roots >...
GGCTGGCCGAAACGCTGGATTCCGTTGCTGTGTCCGTGGTCTCCGTAAGGAATGACTTGCCACCCCTGCTCGTCTAAATCCAGCTCGTTCGCTATGCCGATGGTTTCCCCGTCTTCTTCTTCGGCAATTTTTGCCGGTTCATTGCCCGACTTTGGGGTTTGCGTGAGCACTCCAGTTGCATTTGGGACATAATTACCCGGTCTGCAATACCAAAGTGGGGAATCCCCTACACAACCGGCAATTTATGCCCCTATTGAGGTATCCCGCTGACCTACTATCCGCGGTAAAAGCGTGACGTGGCGAAGCCGCGGCAGCGAGCGGAAGGCCATCGCAAGATCAATCGGCGCATAGCACAATCGCTGCGACTCAAGCAGCACAGGAAGGGCACTCGGAAACACGATATAAGCGTGCGTGCAATGCGGGTAAAATATTCGATAAAGCCCGTTGCCGAGGTCCGTTTTCTCCTTATCCGACGTGTTGCACGAGCCAATGTAAAGGATGTCAGTATCCTGTGGCATATTGGCTAGCGCGCGGAGGTGCTTTATCCACCAATGCTCGTCAAATTCCGCGTCATCCTCAAGCACCATCCACGGTCCGCCATCCCTGCTGTGATAAAATATGTTCCACAGCGTCCAGTGGCTCAACCAAAGCCCGACTTGCTTGGGAGGGATGACGTATCCGCTTCCCGGGTGGTCATGCTCATAGGTGTGAACCGTCCGCAATCCGAATGTCTTCGCGCAAACGCCATGAAAAAACTCCGCCTGCACTTGGCGGAGTTTGAAGTGTTCCATTGCCTGTGCCGTTCGCTCGGGCGACTCAGGCAGGGTTATGCAGAATGTTCTCAACGCGTATTATCGACCAGCGCTACCAGAATTATCACGAGCAGAGCTATTAACATCGGGTGGGGTATCCGTTTGGGGTTCAGGTTTTGGAATAGACAAAATGAAAGCAGCAATGAACCCGATGCACTTGGTTTTCGTGCCCATCAGCGCGTATTCGAACATGTTCGGATTCCTGCGCAGGTAGGCCATACCTTCGGGGTACGCGTTCAGGTAAACCATGAGCTCGGCTAGTTCTTCGTCTCGGGCTTGCGGATACATTGCGCGAAGCTCGAGAACGTCGTCGGCTCTCAGCCAAGCGGCTACGGAAGATTGCGAGGCGGGTTTATTCTTTGGTGTTGGATTCATCGTGAAAGGTTTTTTGCTTCGACCAACCTGCGGTAGGCAACGCCAACCCGATATGAAGCGACAATCGTCTTGATACCACGCGCGCGCATGAAGCGTTCCCACGCGTGCCGATAGGCGATCCTGGCAACGATCAGTCGAGCGGATGCGTTCACAAAATCTCCCACGCGGTTTTCTCCTCAATTATGATCTGGTGTTTTTCTCGCGATTCCGGCCCGCCATATTCCAAAACTTGCCGAGCGTATTCGAGTGCTTCTTCAAGGCTGCGATCTTCAGGCGAAGATTTTGTGAAAACTCGCAATTCCGAGGGCGGCAAAGTGGACTTACGATAGTATAGCATGACGGCGTAAATCGTAATTTGGCGCGAAATCGGCTTAAGGTCCTTTTTCTCGAATTTCATCAGTTTTTATCGGGTTTGTTTCGCAGAAAACGAAGGTACTCTTCGCATTCGGCGTGCAGTTGTGCGTTTCTTTCTGCCGATTCCAAACCACAAGACATTCTAATCACCTCTCCGGTTGGTAGCTGAATCAAACACATAAACGGCACTCTCAGTTTTATAAGCACCTCGGCGAGTTCGCGAGACGAAGTGATCGCCTCGGTTTTAATTTCAAGGGCCTCGTTGATGGAAATGTCTTCGTTCATTTTCTTGTTTTCCAAGCGTCCAGAGTGGCGACAAACGCGATGAAGCAAAGCAGCGTAAGCCAGTAGAATTTCACGGGGTTTTCTGTGGCCCAATTGAGTAGCTCTATCATGGCTTAAGCTCAATCGTTTTACTGCCTTCGCCCACGCCGAAATGCTGATCCAGCGCGATCATGAATTCTCCCGCATGGTCCGTGTCGCGAAAATTAAATACTTCGCTCTCTCCGCTTTCAAAAATAATATAGACGTTACTGTATTCCTGGCGGTAGATTCGAACCTTCGAGAGCATCAATCGCTCTTTGTGGGTGGCGGTGTCCGTCTTCACAATGAATGCCTTTTTTTCGCTCATGGTGAAGGAGGAGGGGGATTATCGTCAAACCAGCGAGAATCGCGATCGGTCGGCGCATGCGTGAGCGTCCAAATATACCAGGTAATGCACGCGGCGAATGTCATTGCGCACCAAATGTGCTCCATGATCGTTAGAAACTGCCAGAAGTCTTTAGGCACGGAAATATACGCTGTCGGGATTTTTGGGCTGTGAGGTTTCGGGATTAACGAATTCAGGAGTCAGCGGCTGCTGAAAAGCTTCGAGGGCGCTGAGGCAATCGCGCAGACGTTTGAATCCACGCGATGAGGCTTGCACCGTGCGGTTTCCCGCGCGGATGTGGAAATACCACTGGCCATTAGCCGCCTTCCAGTATTCGAGCTTGCGCGCGTAGTCCATCGCCTTACGAGATGTCGACTTCGAGCCCGTCAAGAGCTTCGGCCTGATTTGCAGCCTGGTCGTGGGTTTCGAACGTCGCGTACTTCTCCCACTTCCGCGACTTAAGCACTTGAACCTGGTAAGCTTTTTTGAGCTTCGTGAGATCGCCACCGGGAGCGGCGTTCGTTTCGACTACGCGAGCGCGTAGTTTGATTCTTGTCTTCGGCGCTTTGGCCGGTTTCTGGGATTCGTTTTCTGGCATGGTGGCGTTAGTGTTTTGGACTAACGCCACTACGTCAAGCCCTATCAGTGCGAGCCGTTACGATAACCGTTTGTCGCCTGCGCGCCCGCCGCCGCACCGCTGACCAAAGCCGTAGACATCGTCTTCGCGATCACGCTGACGAGCTCCGGGTTAAGCCCGTTCTGCTTAAGGAAGCGCGGAAGGCTGGCGTCAATCTGCTGGAGGCGGATCAACCTATGTTCCGGGTCACGAATCTTGGCAGCCTCATCAAACTGCTTCTTGAGTGGCTCGAACACGCGCGCCAACTCATCGGCAACTACATCCGTCGATGTGACGTTGTATTGCTTGCGCTGCGCGAATCTTACATTGGCTAGCGGCGTTGCAGTACCCGGCGCGGCAATAGGTTTCGCCGGCGCGTTGTTTTCTCCCAGCGTGTTCTGGTTGTCCTCGATTTGTGTGAGCGCCTTCTCGCCCGGGTTTTCCAGCGCGTCTTCACCTGGCGCCGCCTTCGATCGCCCGTACCGCTCAAGCATGTCGTTCAAGGAAAGCGTTCCGCTCGGGCAAACGCCGAGTAAGAATTCATCCACCTTGAGATCCTGCGCAATATTTGGATCATCCGGGGCCTGGAGCACGAAGCGCGCTAGCGGCTTATCCACGCCGAACTTGTATTTTATCACCCATCTGTCGACGTAGGCGTTCAGCGTTTCGCTCAGGCGCTCCGCGTCCGCCTTCGCCAAGTCATCTTGCCCTAGCTGTTGCGGATTACTCCCAATCGCGTTGCCAGAGTCGCGAGACATAGAGTGAAGGTCTCCACCGTTCCACAGTCGACCAATCGCGCGGTCCATTCGGTCCGTGAATGGCTCCATTGGAATTGAGCCGGCACTTGTCGTTTGAACGGCCTCAATTTCCGCGCCTGAACTTGTGAGGATAGATCCATCCGAAGAGAAATTGCGCAGCGCCGCCTCCATCTGCTCCCACTCCTGCGATTCAAACGCCGCCGAGGTCTTTCCGTGGAGAAATGGGATGCCGTATTTGTCGTTGAAATTAACCCACGATTTTAGCCCGAGCTGTTTATAAATATACGCAATGCAGGTCGCGACGAAAAGGCCCGGCCCCGAGTGAACCACCCAGCCGGCCGGCTCAAGATCAATCCCGGTCGTCGCTCCTTCAAAAGGAAGAAACCGGAGCTTGCCCGATCGCCCTTCGAAGAACCAGAGCGGGACAAAGCGGAACTCCGCCGTGAGTAAATCTACGTCAGGCTTCCAAATGATTTCGTGAACGCTGAAGCGATCACCAACCGCACGCATCATCTGTTGGATGAGGAGCTGAACTCCGCCGCGTCGGTTTTGCTCGACGGCGTTCGTTACTGTCAAGTTGCTGTAAAAATCGTTCAGCGCTTCTTTATGCTTCTGAGCTTCCGGCGTATCATCGACCGTCGTTATGTCCCACGGCATGTCGGTTGGCTTGATCTCGCGCTTCTCGCACACGGTTTTTACCTGGTCATCGCGGTCGCGAACCTTTTCCCAAATCTGCGACGCATCGCGAAAATATCCATAGTCGAAGTTCTCGAGCGCGTTCGCGAGCTTGGTCGGCGTGAGATTTCGAATCGGATTAACCCTGCCGAGTAAGTACTGCTGAACCCGAGCGGAGCTAACGTGCCGTGACTCAGGCATTGCGGGCACTGCGCCAACTTCGGAAGGGGAATCGCCTGCGGTTGGCCTGTCTGGACCGTAGATGCCTTGAAGCGCGTATGCCCGTCCCATTGCCAACTGATCGCCCGCGGGAGGCAGCGACGGCGCGCCCAAAAGACGCTGCGCCCCAGGCGGCATGAATGCCCGCATTGCGTTGGCCAACTCGCTGAGCTTTTGTCGAAACGTCGTTTTGTTGGCCATAAATGGGGTCAGATTAGGATACGGTCCTTTTGTGCTCGCCAGGCGTCAGAGTCAACGTTTTGCACTCGCGAGAACTTGAATGGCTTCGGAATCTTGCTTTTCATGAACGCCGCAAGGGCGAGCGAATTTACACAGTCATCGTGCATGCCTTCGGGCGCGCCATAGATGACACCCGTGCGGGTATATTGGTATTCGAACGACTCAAGTTCTGTCACGATCGGCCCTTCCTGATACGTGATCTCGCCGCTTTGCATCATGACGGCTAGGTTTTCCATTATCATCTGTTTTGACCGCGAGGAATAGACGTACCCCTCGATAATCATGCCAGATATCTTTTGAAGGCGCTCAACAATCGGATCACCAACGCCGGTCGAGTCCACCGCAGTCGGGATTCGGTTGTGGAATGTCACCATGCGTGGAATCGCGACTTCCCATGGAAGCTGATAGCGCTCAAACGCACAAACAGCGCCGTGAATATCAAGGTTGATTCCGACGTTCCAGTCGTGGCTTTTCGCCAAGTCTCGGCCGCCGCAAACCGCCTTCATGACCGAGAGGCTATCGCGCGTGCAACGGCGAATCGCGTCGAAACCGAACGGGTTTCCCTCATCGTCCGCGGCGACGGCGTCGAAGAGTTGTTTCGCTACGTCTGCCGGCAAGACCGAGCGCGCATCCTCAATCTCGCTTTTCTCGAGCACTCCGGCCGCGACTGCATCGGCCGCGGTGATTCGGTGAAACTCCATGTTCTTCGCGCCCGTCTCGGCCTTGCGGCTCAGCTTGTAAAACCAGTTCTTGCGGCCCTTGACGTTTCCGATGACGCGGATCTTCCCTTGGGTCGCGGTTAGCGTTGAGCGAACGGCGTGGAAACTTTCCTCACGCATGCGGGATGCCTCATCAATAACGGCGGCGTAAACATCCTCACCGTAGAGATTGTCTGGTTTCTCGCCGCTCTTAAACCAAATCTTTGCGCCGTTTATAAGCTTGAGCGTTACCTCAGTCTCATTGGCGCGGTAAAACTCCTTCGGAAACATGTTTTTCGCTCGGTCGTAGGCGATTTTCGCCTGACTGAATACCGGCGCAATCCACCAATAGTTGAAGCCTTCGCGCCCGCGCATCGCCTGCTCTAAGATCCAAAGAATACAGCCAACGGTTTTCCCGCACTTCGTGCCTGCCTCAATAAAAGAATAGCGCGCGTCGTTAAAGATCGCGCGCTCTTGCTTTGGGTAAACCCACGGCCGAACGTATTCGACCGTTCGGATTTGAACATCTTCGCTCACGGTTCCATCGGCTCCGGGATTGGGCCGGCGAATTGGCCGTTTACGTATTCGTAATCCCATTCCTGAGCGTCCTCACTAAAACGCATTGGGAAGCTTAAAAACGACTCCCGAAGCCTCATCATTACCGGTGCGTCGCAAGACTCCTCGCGAAACCAGTAATACCCCGGCGTGGTCGGCTTTTCGTTGGTCCAAATCATAAATTCTCCTCGATAATCTCGTCGGCCGTCTTCGGTCGTTCAGGCGGCAAGTTGAACGTCACGCGCTCGCGCTCTTCGCTCACGTTCTTCTGCGCGCGCTCTTGCACGCTGCCGTCGCCAACCTTGATCGTGAATTGCGTCACCGTCGAGTTAACCGTTTGCTCGATCTTGTCGCCGTAGGTATGCGCCGCTAGCTTGCTCAGCATCCACTTCCTCGCGTCGATTCGAATCTTTGATCGCTCGGCGAATTCCTTGTTAAGCACCGTGTAAGAGCCGCCGTTTTGCGTCTCAATTTCTTTTTCATCGCCGCTGGAATCGTCTGCAATCTCGACAATCTCGTCAGCTAACGTTTCGATTCCTAACGCGCGCGCGTCCGCGTATTTGGCGCGTATTTCTTTGCTTCCCCGTTGCACGAATCTGCGCACCGTTGAGGCGTGGGGCATTCCTGGAGCGCGGCAAATTTGAAGCAAGGTTTTTCCGTTGGCGATGTCCTCGCAAATCGCCTCGAATAGACCATCGGTCATCTCAACTCGGGCGAGCGGTTCGGCTTGGCGCGGTTCAGCCGCGATTGCGGTTTGTTCGTGTGCTTGCACCGTTGCGAACGGTTGAAGTCCCTCCGGGAGGGTCTGTGGTTTTTCCGGAAGGCTCGCCGGAGCGTTGGCGGATTCTAACGTCTTGCGTTCCATTTGCGTCAAGCCAAAACTGGCGTTTGTTACATTACCGTCAAGCTGGTTTCTGGTCTTTAGGCATTGCGTCGAAGGCTCTAATCGCCTTTTGGGCGAGGTCTGTATTTTGATAACACGTGAGAGGAAAGTCGCACTCTACGGCGCAGGAACACTCATCGCAACATGGCTCGATCATGGTTATTTGCCGAAGTAAACCGTGCCTTTCGGCTATGTCTTGGAAGTCTCCACCGTCAATGTGGCCGAACTCCAAACCTCGGAAACCGTGGAAAACTTCGCCTGTGAAACGAAGAAGTGATAGGCTTTCTTTCTCAAGTTCGCGCAGACGTCGCACTTCGGCGGCGAGAATGCGGCTTGCGATCATGTCGTCGTTCTCGGACGTGACGTTGGGGACGATCCAACGGCGCATTCGGTTTAAGGTTTCGCGGTGAGCTTGGGTGTCGTTGCGTTCGGCGAGGGCCAACGCCGCTTCGACTTCGTTTTCGTTTGGCGCGCTCATGGTTTTACAGGTTCAAAGTCGTTTGACCGCTCGCGGCGTTTCGTCGCTCGATTATTCCCGCGCGCCTTTTCTTGTTGTCGTATCCGTTGTGGCACTTTTGACAAAGCGCAGCGAGATTGAGGAGGCCGGATGCTTCCGGTCTGTCGTCGAACACGTGGGCGGTAGTCAAAACCACGGTGCTTCCGGTGAGTGGATGCGGCTTTTTATTTTCACATCCGCACCATTCGCAGCGGTTCTTTGCTCTAATCACGCGAATAAAGTAAGATCGTTTTTTCCAGTCTTTTGGGTAACGGTCCCGCATCTCGGGTCTGATAGGCATGGCTTTACTTTCCCTCCGCAAGCTTCTCAAGCGCGTCGAGCGCGGCTTCGGGCATCGACTCACCAAATGCGTACGCTTCACGAATCTTTTCTCCTATCGCTTCAATCATGACCTTGCGACTCGATGGCGTTAGCGGTAGGCAAAGGTATTTTGTTGCGCCTCTATAATTGTCGTATCCGGCAAGCTCGTACTTAGAGTACCTGATCACCGGCTTCAGTTTGTTTTTAGGCATGGGATTAAATCTCCGGGAAGTCTTCGGCTTCTGAGAATACCAGCGCTCTCTTTCCGCAGGTCTTACAGATTACAGCGCCGTATTTGGATTCGGGATCATCGTGACCCCGTCCGCCTTGGCCGAAAATCTTGTTCATTCGTTTGGTATCAACATCCGCATCCCAATAAAAATGATGATAGGGAGCCGCATCGTACGTCGGCATTGGGCATTCTCCGACCGCTTCGCAGGTTGGATATTTTCCTTTTTTCACGTCGCGCCTCCCGTGTCCGCCCTGGCGCGCTCGGCTTCGAGCTCGGTTAGCACTTGATTGCTGAACGTTTTAACATGCCGTTTTTCTAGCTCTTCGATCAGCTCCCGCGCCGAGATTTCGCGCTTGGGCTGGCTCTTGCGATATTCGTCCAGCGCATCTTCGGCCATCTTGTTGCACTGTTCGAGCGCAACTTCCGCTGGGTCGCCGTCGAGGTTTTCTCGGTCCTCGTTGATGGCGATATGCTCAAGGGCATCGATTAGGATTTGAACGTCGCCGCGCTTGGGTTGGGCCGGGCACAGTTCGGCAATAACCTTGGCACCGGTGTCGAGGAGCTTAACCAATTCCTCTGATGTCTTCGGCGGGTGATCTAGCGTCAGCTCGATAATGTCAGCAGCCGCCTCCCGCATCCAGTCCCCCGGCTTAGATGGCTCTGGCTCGTCTCGAAACGGTGAGCCGTTCAGGCTGTGCCGAGTGTTATAGTCGATTACCTTCGCAATCAGCGGGTGGTCCGGCTCGTGCTTTTGCAGCGCGCGAATCAGGCGAGCATTGAGCGTGCAGAGGTCGCCGACCCGTGAAGCTTCAGGCTTAGCTGGCTCTGGCGCGTGCTGCTTGGCTTCCTCAAGGATTTGGAACGCTTCGGATGGCACCAAATAAGGATGCGAGACCGATAAGCTGTTGGCCCAATTTATAACGTCTTGTATAGATTTCATGCGAAGTTTAGTTATTTTTGGATTTCGCGGAGCCAAACTCTTTTTCCCAGCACTCTTCACACAGGGTGAAGCAGGTTCCTCCCTCGGCCTTAGTGCGCATCGTGCCGCAATTATCGCATGGGTAAATTCGGCCTTCGTCCTCAGCCTGCTTAGCTGGAACGGACTTACGTGAATGTCTCCACGCATCACGCGCCATTAGTTCAGCGTTATTCGTCTGCATGCCTTTGCGGTCCCAGTCATCCCACCACGCTTGAAAGCCTTCGTCATTCTGCGCTTGGCAGTTGGGGCAGTCCTCAATTATATCGTCGTTGTCGCGGCCAAGCGAACGCAGCACACCCGCGCCGTTGCACCATTCGCAAGCTGGCACGGCCTTCGCGGCGTCGATCTGCTCGCGCAACGGTGAAGGTGTGAGCTTGTGGCGTTGAAGGTAGTCTAGAGCCGCAACGCGGGCTTGCTTATCAGGCGGAAGAAGTGCGCAAAGTCGCATCACCAAAACGACTAGATTTTCAATCTGGAACTTGTCGCCGTCTCGTTCAGACGGTGGACTCATTCCAACATATGTGATCTGCTTCGCGGCTTCTTCGTCGTATACTTTGATAGCATCCATCATTCGTTCTGTGGCAGACATTTCTCCTCCAGATTCGAAGAACGCGTGCACTGCTTTTGCCAGATTGTCAGCGGCGGTTTCGTTGGGTGTGCTCATGGTTTTTCTCCGTATATTTGTTCATAGATCGCAGCGTGCGCTTTGATTCTCTTTTTCATGTGCTCCATGCGCTCCAGATCCGTGATGGGCGCGAAATCGGGAAGATCGTCGTGGGCGTTGTCCCACCGTACCGTTGCAACTAGATACAGCCTGAACTTCTCGATCTCGGCTGCATCGTGTTCGGTTAGTTTATTTTTCATGGCTTTCCATCCCCCTTCGGCTGGGCCGCTGCGGCGGGCTGCGGTCGTTTCATGTCTCCACGGCAAAAACACTCGTAGTCTTCCTGCGTCCAGTGTTTAGCCGCATCGTCACACTCAGGGTGGTATTTCATGCAATTCAAGTCTCCGTAGCTTACCCCGGTACGCGTTCCGTATATTGAGCCAATCGGGATGTCTTCGTTGCAGTAAAAGCATACGTGCTTCTTACGAGCGACAACTCGGTCTTTGCTTGATAGAAATACCCAGCTCATCCCTGTCCCTCGTTTGGTTTTGCAGCGGGCTGCTTCAGTTGAGCTTCCGCCATTTGCATGCCCACCCAATGAGAAACCATACGAAGATCCATTGTTTTGCCCGCGCTAAGCAGCATTCCCATGGTTTCCCCGTCGAGTTCGCTTTGATCTCGCAACCATCCAATTGCGCCATGCTCGTCAGGCTCACAGTATTCAAGCGAATCCAGGTCGAGCCCTCGATAGCTTTCGGGTTCTTCCGCGATGGTTTCCTTCAGAGATTTTACGAACTCCTCGAATGAAAAATCGTAGCAATCGCGCCCGCGTCCTTTTTCTGAGGCCTCGCACTTTCCCGAAAAATAGCCGAGTTCGGTCCGGGCGATAAACTCAATTGATACGTTGCCGCTCCATTGATAAACTGCCGACCCAAGGTCGCCGCAAACGAAGAGTGTCCCGCCGTCGATAATGTATCGGATGGCATAGCACCACGTTTTAGGTGCTTTCCATTCAAGCAAGGTTAGGCCGTTTTCGCAGGTCTTTACAGTAGCGACGTGATCCTTGAACCAGCGCGTTCGGATTTCTTGAAATTGATCTGCTCTTGGGTGATTCATGGTTGTCCCTCGTTTGGTTTTTCTGGGCGCGAGTCCATGCTGTGATTCTTAAGCCCATATCCATGACAGTTGAAAAGCGCGGACGGTTTTTCTGTCTCGTCCCACTGATCGTGGTAAAGCGCCTCGTGCAGCCGGTCGTAAACGTCGTCTTTTGTGACTCCGCTGTCCCACTGTAGATCAATCATCAGGCTTTCAATCGCGGCGGTTAGGCGCTCAGCTTTGGCTTTGTAGTCTTCGGTCATGTTTTAATCCTCCTCTATTGGATAAACTTTGACGTATGCCGCGCCGTTGTCCCGAACGATCTCCTTGCCGATGCGTAGTGCCTGCTCCTCTGAGTCGGCTTCGATCTCCCAAGTGACGTTAATATGTATTTCGTATTTCACGGTTTTGCCTCCGGTTTTGCGGTGTCGCCTGCGAGCGCTGCGGCGATCGCAGCTAGAGCATCTATGCCGCGTTTATTGAGTTCTGGAGTCCAGTCGTCCGCACCTAACTGATACTTCAACGCATCGTAGGCTTGTGAGAGCGCAGCTTGCAGGCGTTCGGCGCGGGCCTGGAGTTCGTTGCCGTGCGCAACGTGCTCTTGAATATTAGCCGAAGCCTGAAGCAAGATCCTGTCGCCTTCGATGAGCGACCACATTACCTGGTCAACAAGCGACTCCATCTCAGCCACGCGCTTGCGCAGCGACTCGATTTCGACGCGGTCAGATTCAAAGCTGGGGTTCATTTCTTTCCGCTCCGGTTGCAGATGTCACCGCCTGGCCAATCGTCATCTGGCCACTCGCACGGCAAGCTGCCTGGGTGTTTTTCATGTCGGCAATGTGCGAGCGGGTCAAAAATTGATGCAGCCTTGGTCATGTTGCAGCACAGGAACAACGTCGATAGGACGGCGAAACAAAAGCGTTTGCTGTTTTTTAATGTTTTCATAACCGGTAAAATATTGGTTTTGTCTGGATTTTCTTCCCGCTAGGCGAGCCCTACCGATTGCGATGTAGTCTCGCATTTCGGTGGGGCCAATTACAGGGAAGCGCGGGTCGTTCATATTTCTTCAATCGTGATGTCTGCGCCTTCCTGTCCGCGCTCAACGTACTCCGCGGCCCATGCGCCTTCGGGTATCCAAGCCAAGCAATCTTTTTCTGGCAGTGATGAGGCAATCCATGATTGTAGTGAGAGCTCCGTCCCCGTCTCTCTCACGGCGGTCCGATAGTCGGAGAGCAACTGTGATTCGAAATTTCGGATGATTATTTCCATCTGTTTTTGATAGACGGGGTTTGTGATCGATCCTCGCTTGGTCTTTAACTTGGAATTCTTGTAAGCTGGGACGTGTCCCACCTCTCGAATCCGAAGTGATATTGACGCCTTTTTTTGCCAGGAGTTTTGCGAGGTCATTGGGTTTCACGACGCTTGCTTGATTAGCGAAATGCGGTTGCCGGACTGCTGGATGCGTTCACGGCAAGACCGCTCCAGCTCTTGAACGTCTTTCAAAAACGCAGGGTTGCCATCCATTTTGTCGGCCGTGCGCGTGAAAGAGTAAAGAACGGATGAATGCTCGCGACCGCCGAAACATTGCCCTATTTCCATCGTGGTATAAAACGTGATACGGCGGCAAAGAAAAATCGCCAGTGAGCGCGCGTTTACAAAGGGATCGGTGCGCGTCGCGCTGACCATAACTTGAGGCGAAAGCCCAAAGTGAGCCGCAACGCTTTCTTGAATGATTTTTATTTCGGGTAAGTGGCAAACGTGACCGCTAGAAATGCGCTCCGCGTCAAGTTGGATTTGCTCAAGTTCGGCGATCAGTTGGGCGCTAATCGATTTTATGCGCTCCGTTCGTTTGATGATTTCGGTGGAATTATTCACGATGTTTTTCTCAAAATGTCAGTGCGGAGAGGAACCGATATTTCGGACCAGTTGGCCGGCGGTTCGATTTCTGGGAAAGTGGATCTGAAGAGATGCTGCCAATTGTCCGGCGTTTTGTAAGGGTCGAGTTTTTGTCGTTTGGTTTCGGTATTTATGGCGAATTCACTCCAATGCTTGCAAAGCGAACTCGGCGTGAGTGGCCAGTCTCGATGAGCGCGTTTAAAACAGAGGGCGCGGCGCTCGATCTCGTCTGGCGTCAAATTGGGAGTGACCTTCAGGATCTCGCTTAGCGCCACTCCGACCGCGCGGGCTGAGCGTTTCGTTATTTCAGCCAGAGAGCCGTTGGTGGTAGAAAGGTAGAGCGCGTCGAAAAGCGGATCTCGCTCAGTCGGTTCTTTTCGCGTTCTGCCCGTTCCGCCAAGCTCAGGCAAAGTATCGGCTTTCCGTTCGAATGGTAGTTCGGGCTGCGCTGAGATGAATGATTCGTAGTGTTCTTGAAGGATGAGCGCGACGCACTCTCCGTTGAGTTTTGGCCAAGTTGTTTGGTTTCGTTGTAAGTATTCACGTATGGCTTTAACGGCACTTGCGCCGTAGTCTTTAGAATTATCGCGCACCATTTTTATAGTTTTTCTAGCTCCTGTTCGCGTGCGGTCTTTATATCAACGATGCCGAAGTCCTCACGAGCCTTCTTATACTTCGCGCAGAAGTTTAACAATTCTTTAGCGAGCTTTTCGGTGAAGTCGTCGCGGTGAACGCGCAGGCGAAAAACGGGTAGGTTTCGGCAATAGCTGAAGAAGTCCCACCACGGGCGACCGGTGACGATCAGATAGCCGTGAACTTGGCACTTGTAGTCATTCGGGAGAGCGCCGGCGCGAAGATAGCCAATATGCGTGACCGCTGCGGGGCATTTAATCTCAACGCCACCTTCTTCTCCAACAAGCGCGTCGGGTGATCCGCCAAATAATCCGCTTTCGTGCATTAGAAACCCGACTTCGGTCATTGGCGCGCTCGCAAACTCCAGCTCATATCGGCATCGTGCTTCCGCTTCCAATATCATGCCAGATTCCATTTCCTCGGTCATGTGGCCTTTGATCAGTCCCTGCTCCGGTGGCATGATCGATTCGACTAGGAGCTCGTTGATCAATGTTTCTTGTGCGGCGGCGGGCTTTGCCTGGACTGGCGTGAGTATCTGATCAAACCGCGAGCATGTCGGAACTCCGCGGCGAACTTCATACCAAGATTCAGAGCGTTGGATCACTTCGAAGGTTTTCATTTTTTCAGTTTTGCCCTCAGAAAAGTGACCGCGTCAACATAGCGAACCGAAAGGATTGCGTGAACCATGTCAGGCTCAACCTTAAGCCACTTCCAGAATGTGCCTGCTTTTTCCTGCCATCCGTTAAGGCCGCGGCATGCGTCGACAAGTTCGGCGATTTCATCGGCTTGCTCTTTAGTTACAAATACGCTTCCGGCGTCATTCCCGTCGTCGTCCTCACCGGTCACGATTCCTAGGGCGGCGCAAAATGCATAGCGCTGAGCATAAGTATATGCGCTTCCCATCTGCTGAGCCTTGTTCTGTCCCTTGACTAGTTCAGGAATCGGCACATCCATGCGCAATGGTTCCGAATGGCCCTGGCGGTGAGACAAGTTGCCTTCGACGTGACAGATTCCGCCTTCGCGCAGCTCGCAAACGTTCCATGTTACTGCTAGCCCAGTGTCCGCGCGTAGTTGTCGCGTCTCGCGCCAGATGCGATCCATGCGCGCATATTTCTTATCGTAAGCGGTGTCTGCCTTTTCGATAATCGGGGCGCGGGCCTGAAAGTCGGCCTTGGCGGAACTGTAGGCCTTCCGTGCTTCATCGGCTTCCCATTCGCGACGAACCGCCAAAAGCTCGCGAAGATAAGCAGGGTCCTTTCCTGCGTGCATCGCCTCTCGGATAAGCGAAATGGCTTCCGACTTCGGAGAATTGGAAATTTCAATTTCTGTTTGTTCGTTTGGCATCAGAGTAATTTGATTTTGGCGGTGTGTGAAATGATCTTGGTGAAAACCTCTACATCGCCCACAACGCCACGATCTTTAGAGATTTCATATTCGCATCCGTTAAGTTTTCGGATTCCGCTGAATCGTCGGTTGCCGTATTTAAACGAAATGGCTATGCCTTCGCCTTCGGAATCTTCGCTTCCGAAAAGCTCATAAGCCATGATCGTTTTACCGGCTTCTTTCACTATGCTTTGAGTTCCGGAATGATTTCTGTGGCGATGCCGATTGAGACCACTTGGTTTCCGTAGCAATAATGGCCCGACTCGAAAACGAATGTCGTCCGATCGTTGAACGCGTCCGAAACGTGAATTTCGGTGAGATTTTGCGGTTCGGAGCCGTGACCGCTCGCCGAATATTCGATGGCGGCAACGGTTTGACGTCCGCGGCGGGGAGTTAAGACTTCGTCGCCAATTTTTATAACTTTGCTGAATTTCATGGTGATAGTATCGGCGCTTTCGGCGCAGACTTTAGTTTTAAACGTCGATAATCGCGACAAGTCGGAAATTATCGTTAGGATAGTCTTTTCGGTACTCGATCAGAGCGGCCTTGGCATCTTCGTAGTCCGCTGGCATTCCGTAGATGCTCATGTCCAAGTCTGTCGTGCAGATGATTTGGTACTCTTTAACTGGATTCGACTGGTAGATTTTAGGCATGGGATTATTATCGGCGCTTCCGCTCTCGACTTTAGGGTTTTTATTCTTTCGCCAAAGGCAGCGGGTTCCAAAGGTAGTTAGGGTCATCCGCTGCCACTGTTGATAAACCGGGTGTGTGCGTCAGATTGACTTCATAAGTGGCCGTTCGACGGCCTGCTTTAATCCAACTCATAGGCCAAACGGTTTCTCCAAATTCACGCTTGCCAATGCGGCGAACCATTATCTTTTCGTCCGCAGATTCCTCCGTATATTCAATCGACTCTCCTTTGTAGCAAAAAAAGAATCGCCCTCCGATTTCTACCCCCAACTCGCCGGACGAGTTGACAACCCAATGCGGAATGTCCTCGGGATTCATTTGATGTCGCCGATTTCTCGCAGTCCGGCCATCACGGCCGCTGTTGCAGAATCAAATGGTTCGTAACAGATGAGCTTTCGCGACTCCTCGGTGAATCGGAGGTGATAGACGACCGCTCCAGTCTCTTCATCGTGGCCCACCGAAATTGTAAATTTCGGGTGAATCATGAACGGTTTTGCCGATTGCGGCGCGTTGCTGTAGTCCATTCTTACTACATCCGAATGCGTATAATCGTGTTTCGTGCATCCAGACAGGTCGGCGTAGGCGAGATTGTGAAAGCTCATGTTGAGGGAAGGTCTTTGGTTGCGTTGCAAAGGAGTTCCCGCGCCGCCTTGGAAGTCTTTCCTTGGTATAGTTTGTCGGCCTGGATCTTTATCTTTGCTGCAATTGAAATCGGCACGCTGGTTGAAATCTGAACTGTTTTTTCGATTTCTTTTTTCACCGGCAATGCCTCTTGGGTTTGCTCAATGGTGCTCATATGCCCCGAGAAAATCACAGCACAAACGCCATTTCAAGTAAAATGGCGTTTGTGGTACACGATTATTTTCCGCGTTTTGACTTGAATGGCTCAGTCTTTCGCGCTTATTTCGTCCAGCAACGTTAGGACGGCGATACGGAATAATTCTGGAAACCCTCGGTCTTGAAAGCCGGGGGTTTTTCAGTTCTTGACATCGGCGCGCGCAGTATCCAAAAAAGGCGCACACGAAATTAATTATTCCGTGCCGCCTTTACCGGAGGTCGATATACGACCGGCGATCCTGCTCCCCTCCCCACGAAGGAGGCGAGAGAGACAAACGAAGGCTCTGACTGGGATTTCCGGCGATAGTGGGAAATTGCCGTCATATCCAATACTTTACTTGGTGCGCACTTAGTAAAGAAGCATCGCCAGTGACGGACCCAATCAGAGCTTTCGTTTAACGGTGTCCGCGCTGTGAACAGCAGGGCGGCACTGATGAGCGGATCAACAATTACCAGGCCAACGTGTCGCTGCTCTGCGGGTGACTCCGACCACATCGGCGCTCCATAAGGTAAGGCCCAAGGGCTGCGTTGTATCGAGGACAGGTAAACCCGGATTTAGTCACCGGTTAGGCCGAGTCTTCCAGCGCAGTCCGCTCATCAGTGCTTCCCGAATCCAAGCGGACTTAAATCTGTCTGGCCGCAAGGCCGTGAGGACCGTAGCAACGAGAGTTCTGTGATGGCCGGAAAGGCCAAGCCAGCCGCTCACGAGCGTGGCTCTAAGAAGTAACAACGTGAGCCCGGTCATCACAGAACTCTCACCCCTTGAAACGTGGACACGCCGTGGGGGTTCGAGCTACGGGGCGAAGTGAAACCACAGTCCAATGCGACTCAATTCAACGCGCACTCTCACCCCGAAAAGGTGAGGTGCGCTCAGTTAGTTTCCACGAACCAAAACGACCGAATTCAATACCATGCCAAAGCGAGGCGAAATGCGATCAGACGGGAAAGTCTACGACCGACGAACTTTTGCGCGCGGCTATCTCTATGAGAGATGGATCACGCCCGAACAACTTGATAAACTTAGACGCACGAATGCGGACCGAACGGGCCGCCACCGGATAGCGAATCCGGAGAAAACGCGCTCGAAGCTGAAGATTTGGCGCGAAAAAAGAGCCGGTATCGTTAAACACTATAAGGCATGCAAGCGCGCAGAAAAATACGGATCTTTTGAGCACGGCAACGCTGAGCTAATTTCGCACTATTATCTTGCGGCTAAGAGAATCACAAAATGCACGGGCCTAAAATGGAGCGTCGATCATGTGATTCCTCTTTGCAAGGGAGGTAAGCACGTCGAGTCAAACCTTGCGCTCATGCCGTGGATTTCCAATATCAGGAAGGGTCGTCGCCTTTTATGAAACTACCTTGCGCGCTGTTCATGCTCCTAACGACCGCCAAAGGCCTCAGCGCGAGCGCGACAGCCCAGCTCGGCCAAACGGTTGAGATGAACGTAAGCGCGGACGGCTCGCCGCCACTCAGCTACGCCTGGTTTAAGAACGGCGCGCCAATTTCGGGCGCGAGCGGGCCCAAGCTGGTCATTTCGCCAGTTGCCAAAACTGACGCGGGCGACTACACAGCGCAGGTAACGAACGCGGCCGGTTCCGCGCTCTCGGATAAAGCGAGCCTCACTGTAATTCCCATGCAAGCGACACTCACGGCCAACATCACGAATGTAAATTTTCCTCCCGCGGCTATCATCCAATGGCGTCTTAACGGGCGATCCATTCCAGGCGCGGGCGACGCGACCTACACCTTTGACCCCGCGACGATTGATGGCTCTCTAAGCGTTACCATCACGTTCCCGCGCGTCACGCCGCCGGCTCCCGCAATCGCCGATCCAGCCAAATAAAAAACCCGCTCGTTCATCCCGAGCGGGCAGAGTCCTCAAATCGTTGAGGTTTTGGGGTTATTTATCGACGGTCTGAAGGATTTTCAGTCCGAAACTGTCGGCGAAGGTCGTAACAGGCGGCGTGCTGGTGTTATCAGCATGAAACTTAACATGATCAACGAGCGTGCTTCCGGGCGTCGTATCACGGATCTCGATGAGGCTATCCCCCTCGGAGTCAGGCGGAACGATCCAAGCGGACAATCCATCGTCGGCTACTTGCAGGGATGCAGTTCCGGCGATGACCGTCCAGGTTGGTTTCGAAGTAAGGGTGTAGGGCTGGCCTTTAGAAGTCGCAATGATGCCGACTTGGGCTTTTTGTTTTGTGGTGACGATGACGTCCATATGTTTTGGAGGAGTTGATAATTTATCGACAACAGGGCCTACTCGGTACGAGAACGCATCAGCAAACTTTGGGGGTTCGACAAGATCGAACTCGATTTGAAACGAGAGCCGCATTTCAGGAGCCAATATGTCAGAAGATACACAAAAAGCCCAGTTAAAGGTGGAAATTACTGCGAGCGGGTTCGCTGATCCTGTCATCGCGCAATGGCGCCGCGACGGACACTCGATCGCGGGCGCATCGGACCCTGCATATGATTTTGACCCCACCACGCCTGGCGGGCTGAGTTTCACCGCAACTTTCCCAATACACGACGCTGGCGGAGCTACGGCGGCCGCCTGGGATGGATCACCAGTGGCACTTGTAATTATTGGCGACTCGACTTCGGTCGATCAGGGCTTCGGAGATCCAACTGCCGGAATACCAGCGGAGCTTTTGGCGTACTCCGGCCGTGTTTTGACGATCGTGGCCAACTGCGCGGCCAATGGAACAACCACGAGGGACTGGGCGGATACTTCGGAGGGAAGCCTACTTTCTCGAGCTTTGGTGAAAGCGAAGGATGGCAAAGCGACGCATATCATGGTGACCCTTGGGCCTAACGATTGCTCGGTAAACCACCAGATAACGGCGGACGAATTCAAATCCAACCTGGCAAAGCTCTCCGCCGCGGCGAATGCAAACGGCCAAAAAGTAATCTTGAACTACGGGCTGTTGCCGCTGCTTTCGGCCGGCGAGAACTCGTGGCCGCAATCCTCCATCGACCTGGGCCTAAGTTATCGGCCGATTATTGACGCGCTGATTGACCGTAAAAACATCCTTCTTGGCGATACACGACTCGCGGACTACCTGCGCGACAATCCCTCGTCTTATATTGGCGGATCACTGCAGGAATGGCCGCTAGTCGGCGGATATCACCAATGGAAAACCGGCGTGCAGCACTCAGCGCGTTTATGGGCTGAAGGGATCGAATTCGCCGTTTACCCACCCGCGCGCGACCTACGTTCCACGTGGAACAATCCGCCACTGGTCAATCCGGACAAATCGATCAACTGGGAGAATCGCGCGAAACATTGGACGCTATGGGATACAGACTCGATCTCCAAGCGAATCGGCGGCCACTTTAAAGCGAACCACCCGGGGAAACCCGTTGTGGTTAAAGAAGAATATTATCACTATCCCGAGAAAACGGATACGTTTATAAGAACGCTTTTCGGTGCGGGAGAAACGGTTACGACGGACAAGGACCTCGGCCATCCAGGGCAGGCTTTTGAGACGTGGAAAGGCGCTCAAGAAGTCGATCCCTACAATTTGAGCGTGAATGGACTCGGCATCGATCCAGGCGTGGGGAACCTCCAGCCGCTACCTAACAACGCAATCGACATCCTTGATCCTGACAACAACCCAGGCGGATACGTAACCACTACCGGGGTCATCACGCGGGACCAATACCTGGCCGACCGATCAAAGTACTCGCTCATTTCTGGACGAGGCGACGGGTTTACGCCAGCGGAGATTTTCCTCCAGCAGCACCGCCAAGACTGGATCGAACAAAAGCCCGGACTGTATTCTAACCGATGGTGGGGGAATTATTGGTCCGTACGCGGACAAACGCTTTTCGTCCCGAAAGGAGAGCGGTCGGATTCAAATCTCCCGGTACGCTCGGTTCAATTTGGAGCCTACTACAATCTCGCTATACGGACGATTCCGAAAGCGGGTGGACTATTTTGGGGTCCGTCTATCCCTTACGCTAGCTGCATTTACGTGAGCGATAAGATCGTGTGCGGGGAGGCACTGGCAACCGATCCCGTAAAGCGTATTCTCACGGTGGTCACGTCTCCGACTTCTCGCGACGGCGATGCGCCGCCCCCGCCGGTTTATCAATTTCCAGAAGGCGAAATCCCGATGAAGGTTTCAAGTTCCGACATGAACGAGCTGGCCGCCGTCATCGTCTGGACGTCGAAGGGATCAAAGATCGTGCTTTTCGCTCTTCAAGGCTACGCGCTCAAGAACCACTCCCAGCCATGGTTCGGCTTTTCAAATCTCGGGTCATTCTCGGGCTTCCGCTGGATTGGCGAGCGTGAACTTCCTTTCGCATGTGCGGACGGAATCAAAATCGGGACTGACGCCGCGCTCGCGCCGCAACCAGACCCTGGATCGATCAACCTGGCCGACTCCGGGCAGAGGTATGGATATTCGAATATAAATGACCCGCAACGCTATCTCTGCTTTCCCAAAGCATGCTGGTTCGCAGTAACCTCGCGCGAGGAAGGCGAATTTCGCATGTATGACTTCTCGCTGTGGATGAATCACGTTTGGTCGAATTACTTGGAGCGAGATCAGGTGAAGTGGGAGGCCACGCGAGCGGCGCATGACGGTGGAACGTTCCCGCCAAATTTGAAGGATCGCCCCGACTTGGCACCGACCGAGATCCTGGCTTTTCCCGTCGCGCGCCCGACCTGCATGATTGCATCGGGCTACGGCGGACCCGAAATCGGATGGGATTATTCCGACATCCAAAAACTCGTGATTGGATGCGAAGACGGTACGGCCAAATTCGTCAATATTTCCTGGTACGCTGATCCGTATAACTGGACTGGATACAACCCGCCCTCACGTCCGGACTGGGCACGCCCAAGCCTTTGGGGATCAATTTGGATCGGCCGCGGACTGGTTCATATGGCATGGGCGCGGTACACGATACCCAATAGCGAAATCCACTACCTTGACGTCATGAACGCGGTGACCACTCGCCGCGAGGACAAGGACGCGCACGGATTCGCGAACGCTTTCTATGCAGTCTGCCGCGGAGACAACGAAGTAAAACTCGTTATTAATCACTGGGACGAAACCAACCATCGCCAAATTTCAGGGACACATCTGAAGATCCAGGTCGACGATCCCACGTGCGTGGCCATGCAAGACCGCTTCAACATCGTAAATATTGGAAGTGGAGACGGCGCTAAGGTGAAATCCTTTCAAAAGGGATGGCTCGGGCGATCTCCCGAACCTGACCACAAGGGAAATCAGTCGGCCTATCCCGGGTTCGCGTTTCCGCCCGACCCGAGAGATCCTAAGAAACTAATCGGCAACGCGGGGGAGTTTGCGCAATATGGATTCGTCGTGATGATCGTAAGCAATAATGCAAATTGATGAATACTAAGTGATTAGCATGGACGATATTTTTCCTAAAGTCGTCTGAAAATGAGCCGATACTTTGGGCATGAAACAAATCGCCCAACTTATTTTAATCGCGCTCGTGATCGCCTTTGGTGTCTACGCCTTCCGCTGCGCTTCCGCCGCCATTCGCCCGTCCTCCTCGCACTTATCCGAAGTCGTCGACGCTTCCTAAGCCATGAGCGCAAAAACTCCCGTCACCGAAAAAGAGATTGAGACAGAATTCATTGCCGCGCACCTGGCTGAATTGGTAATGTGCGGTTCGCTCACGGAAGAGGAACACGACGCCTTAGCCTCAACATGGCGCCTGCGTCAGGGCAGATAAACCCGGTGCGGCTTAGTTAATTCGCGCACACCGGGCGAAACTTAAGCTTTCTTTGTGCGCCTTCTTGTCTCAGAGGAGGCAAATTTTGCCGGTTTGCAAACCTTATTTTTCGTAAAGCTTTCTTGCCTGCTCAAGCGAGAGGATTGGTTTGCCCAATTTGGAATTTACGGAGTTATGAGTCTTTACCGTCCAATCGAAGTAGCCAACGTAGTTTTCTGGTAGGCTCTTGAGCATTTCGGCGAAATGCCTTTTACACTCTCCGCACGGGATTCTATTTTCAAACTTAAGCATCCACGCCGAGTCGTCTTGGCCCTCGCGCTCAAGTGCCCGTAGATGGAGCTCTTTCCAAAGTGCGGGGCCCGTGGGATAAAGCGGCGGTTTTGTGGCGTTTTCCTTTACGATAATTTCGCTCGCGGGTGCAATATCAGTCGCGTGCTTGAAGGGTATTCCAAGCGCCGGGTTATGCGTCGTTATCTTGATCGCCATTTAGAGCACTTCGACTCGGCAGTTGCCCGCAATCGTTTCCCATCCAACATCGTTTGGAAGAACGCCGAAATCAACCGAGAACGAGCCATCGGGGGCCGTCGTCGGGTCATCTTCTAATGTCTGATAAAGTGAGTAGGGAATGCCCGTTCCATAAGGTTTTCTCGAAAGATCGACCTTTACGCTTATATGGGTATTGGGCGATGAGGCGCCCTGAACCTTTATGCGTGATTCAACATATTCCAAAGTAAACTGGCCCGCTCCCCTAAGTTGCCAGGCTGTTCTACAACAAACCGCAAGAGTTGCACACGAAACATAGGGCCCCCACGTATCAATACCAGGAATACGAGCAATGGCGTCCGCCTCAGTATCTTCCTCGCCTAGCGTTTGCATCGCGATCTGGCCTGGATCTCCATAAGCCAAGTTCGAAATGAAGCAAACCCCCGAGGCGCATCCAATGCCGTACCAGGTTTTGACCGTGGTAGAGACCACATGCCCAGGCGCGCGAACCTGATCGATTGGGCCTGATCCACAGGCGACGGAAAGATTGGCGTCTTCGGTTCCGTAGCAGCCCTCAACCACCTGGTGATTATTCCCGCTATTCGTGACCACGAGTCCAGTGGTCGCATCATAGCGGCAAAAACCGGAATACGTGTTTCTAATTCGCCCTGTTCCGTCGTCTCCTGGGACCGGACAAGATCCCGTGAAAGAATCGTAAACATAAGTAGCACCGCTGAGACCGGAAAAACGGTATTTTTTTGGTGGAATCGATACATTGATCCCATGCGCTGGATCGGAGAATTCATTTACGCCAACAAGGGTCGCCATGCCTCCGCGGGTACTGCAAAATATCGCGCACGTTCCGCCGTCGCAACAACACCTGTGGTTCTCGTCTCTGACCTTTACTTTATAGGCCATTATGGACTTCCCACTACGTGCACGCGCGAACCATTGCAAAGCTCAAGTTCGATCGTGGGGAATGGCTGATCTCCGGATCCTGGGAATGGCTTAGGCGTTGGGCCGGCTGTGCTGTCTCCGTCTCCTCCGCTCGTGCTTCCGGATGTCGCCAAATTAGTCCCGGGAGTAATGCCACGCGATGAGTTTAGCAGGGTGACAAAGTCTTGCGGGCCTAGTTGGCTGGGCGGTCCGAACGAAACACTGGTTATGCCATTCACAAGATCGTATTGAACCTGTTGAACGAGGGCCTTCATTGTCTGGAACCTGGCGGGACAAGTCGCGGCGAAATTCATTGCATTTCCAGGTCCAATTATAAACGAGCAATCTTGCTCTGCGATCTCGATTTCTCCCTCCCACTGGAGCTCGCTTACGGCATTAAAGTAAAGCGTGGCGAGACTTGGAGGTGGCAGTTCGGGGGTGTCCTCGGTTAATCCCTGGAGAGTGAAGGTGTGAGTGATGACGTCGATCCCCGAAACGTCTCCCGCCGTTTGGCTCGTGAGCGCCACCTTTTGAACGCCTTCCACTACGATCGTTTGCTCGAAGGTGAAAAGGACTCCCGCCACCTGGAGGTCAGGACGTGCCTGAATTTTCCAATTCGTGACCAAATTCTCTGTCGTGTTGATCGGATCGATCTCAACCGCGGTTAGGCTGGACCTTCGTTTACAATAAAAAGCGGGAGGGTCGACCGAATAGTCAAACCACGCGACTGCGTCAGGCGTCCACTTGGCTGTGAAAATGATGACATCCGCGCACGTCACGTCGCGCACTTCGGTCATGGGAGCCTGGAGGCTCAAGTCAGTGCCACCAAATTGTATTGGGATGTGGAATACATTTACCCCATAGTTGATCGCCCCTTCAACCATCGCCGCACTGTTGCGCGGATCCGTAATACCAGTGCCCATGAACAGCATCACTCGGGAAGAATCCACAATCTCAGGCGCGATGATTACTCCATTATACACCAGGCGCTTTTGTTTATAGACAATCCGGGAAAGGTAATACCAAGGGCCGGATGCAACGTAAGACTGCGCCTCGCGCGCGGCCGAGCCCATGACGGGCGTCTTTGTGATTTGCCCGGAGAACACGCGTACGCCGTCAGAATAGACGTTGATAACGTCATGAAAAGCGAAAGCCGGGTCTGCGAATGCATCCTGAACCGAAACGTCAAAGGTGAAAGTATCGATCGCTAGGCTCACGAGCCGCAATACCGCGCGCTCGATTCCCCAACCCTCAAGAGATTGCGAAACACCATTGCACTCGAGCATTATCATGGTGAGGCCTGCGACATCTGACGGCTAAGCGATTCGATTTGCTGAGCTTGCGTGCGAAGGATCTTTCCAATCTCGATAAAGTTTTGATTTACGCCACGGAAGGCTGCAACTGTCTGGCCGTTGTATTCAATGAGTCCCGACAAGACGGGGCCCGTGTCAGGTTTTGGAGGGGGCGGTAGGGCCGTGATCGTATCGGCAATGCCCTTTAGGCCCGCATTATTATCCTGCGCGAGCTTGAGAAGTTCGTCGTTTTTCTTCGTCTCTGCATCCTCGATTGGCTTTGGGTCGAGTTTGAGGTCCTTCGACACGTCCTTGCCAGCGGCCCTAAGATCGCTTTTGCGGATGTCGGTTTTAGTTGGCGCCCGATTGAAGGCGTCGATCTGGTTAAGGTTTTGATCGCGGGTCGCAGTGAGCGAATCAATTTCCCCCTGGCGCGCTAAGTTCTCTGGGGACTTGCCTGGCTGTTGGCTTCGAAGAATAGCATCGCTTAGCTCCTTAATTCGCCCGGAAATCTGTTCGTTAGCAGTCGTCAGTTTTACCGCCTCGGGATTGGGGCCGAGGTCCCGATCGCGCTGGGCTTTCGTGGTTCGATCTTCCTGACGGGCTTTGACGAGTTCGGGAATCGCGGTCACGCGAGTCGTCTGTGCGGTCAGACTGGATACAGTCTTTTGTGTCTGCTCCAAAAGCCGGTAGCTCGCCTGCGCGTCCGCATAGGTTTCCTGCGCAATTCTGGCCTTTTCCTTCTCGGCTTCCAGCGTCTTACGAACTGCATCCGCGCGCGCTTCCGAGGCTTTAACTTCCTCATCCGAAATGACCGGCGCTTTTTTTAGCTCTTCATTGAGCCGAATGCTCTCGGGATTAAATCCCGCTGTCGCCACGCCGATATTTCCGATGTTGGTACTGGCGGGTGTTCGGCGCGCCTGCTCTTCATTATTGCGCTGAATGTCGGCCTGAAGCTGAGCCCGTTGCTCGCGGAGGGTTCGCAGGCGGTCCGTTTCGGCATCAAACGCCGTTACCTGAGCCTGCGGGGCCAATAAATTTTGACTGGCCGCCTGAGCGACCTTTTTGGCCTCCTCGACCTTTTTTGCGGACAATTCAAGATCGCGGGCGTCGGCGGCACGCTGAAACTGCTCACGCACGCGAATTTCCTCGGTGACCTTCTGCTCTGCGGTCAGCCTGGGATTGTTCTGGATTTGCGCCGTGCGTAGCGCCAAATCGGCATTCGCGACTTTCCCTTTCGCCGCTTCAAGCTCGGTAAAGGCCTTCGTCTCGCGTTCGGCCTGCGCGGTCACACGCTGGAGCGCCGTCTCCAGTTGCGTTAATTCAGTGCGTCCAAGTTCGTCCGCTGCCTTCTTTGCATCCTGGAATTTCTTTTGCGATTCCTCGGCGGACTCCCCGGTGAGTTTTAGATTTTTGGCGGCGAGAAGCGCGACGGCGGCTAGTCCTGCAACGGCCGTCGTGAAAAGCCCCATTCCTCCCAAAGCAAATCCGCGCGATAGGCCGGTAACCGCTCGAGTAAGAGCAAGGACTCCGGTCGACGAACGGAGGCTACCTTGAAGAATGCCGTCCAAAAGTTCATGCGCGGGCGATCCACGGCGGATGAGGTCCGAAAAACTACCACCCAGTTTAACGGTGTTTTTCGTCGCAGCATCGATCGCGGGAACCGCAGCGTCCGCCCGGCTCGCGACTGCCTGAACCGCTGCTGTCGCATTGTCGCCCGCGCCTGCCGCCGAGCTCAATGCGTCGGTAAGTTTGCTTGCCGAACTGGCCGCTTGTTCGATCGCTGCCTGTGACTTTACTGCAGCCTCTGCCGAACTGGTAGACGATTCCCCGAGTGCGTTCGCCGCGGCCGTCGTGCGCTGAAGTGCTGCCGTGGCTTCATTGGCCCCGGAGACATCCGCCGACGTTTTGATGTCTACGCGTAGATCTGGCATACGGACTACTTCTTAAGAAAATATTCAATCAACCAATAAGCAGCCGTGCCAAGGCCCGTGACGATAATGGCGCGTTGCTCAAGGAAGGTGCTTTTACTTGTCTTTGCCGCCGCTTCCGCCTTTACCGCAGCATTAACAGTTGTCTTGCCATTGGAAACGGCGATTTCAAGTAAGCCATCAATCTTTCTGTCAAGGGAGCGTATCGCTTCTTCCTGGACTCGTTGCGTCTCGGCGATTTCTTGTACTTTTCCGGAAAGAATAAGCTGTTCCTGGCTGATTATTCCAACTGCCTTTTGTTGGGCTGAATTAGCATCATGGCGCTCTTTCCTTCTCTGCTCCTCATGTTCGCGCACGATTGCCCGCATGGCTTTCGTGAATTCTTCGGTTGAGGTGGGTGGAAAAGGCGATGCGGATTCTCTGTCTTTCTCGTTCTTCAGGTCGTCTGACATGGGTTTATTTTTTTTGAATCACCTCTGCAGGAACGGCAACTTGAACGGTTCCGTCAGCTCTAACGACGGTGTCAAACTCATCAGCCGTAATCAAGCTGTGTCCCCAAGGAGTGGTAATCTCCTGCTTGAAATTCTTCATGTGCACATCTTTGCCGGGAACTAGTCCGCGGTATCCCTGATTCACGCAGCCGCTTAGAATTAGGGTAACCGAAACGATAAATATCCCGCGGGTTTTCATTTTCTAAGTCTGATCGTAATAGCGTTAAATGTGAGAGCAACAACCAATAGCGCGAGTGCCACAACCGCAATGAACAGTTGCCGATTCGCATTCACCAGAGTGGCGAGAATCGCTCGATCTTGAAGTGTCATCATGCCATTGGACATATGGCCTACAGCCTCGGGAATTGCTGCTTCGATGTTTTGCGCGGTGAATCCCGAGTAGGTTCCTTCCGTTTCGTTTCCGCTTTCTTTATTCCAGCGGAAATTGACCGGCCGAATTTTAAGCAAGTCAAAAACTCCCCGATTGAAACTTCCTAAAATGTTTTTGAGCCGAGCGTCTGAGGTGGCCGTAATATTGCCACTTGCATCAGTCGTGAGTGTTCCGGCGCCGTAGGCGGGAAAAGATATTACGCCAGACGCTGTGATGGCTAGAAAGGTGTGAACGGATCCGTCGTATAAATTAAATACAAATTGATTGCCGCTGCCATCTGGAGTGTCCGCTGTATAAGGCGCTCCCATATACCATTCATCGGTTGTTCCCCGAATGAACTCCATCATCGCACTTTTAGAATTATTCGGTCGAACCATTCGTATGCGTGCGTCCTGCGCTGTCGAGGCCATGGTTAGAATGGAAAATCCTGACCGCTCGAAATAAACTGAAGTGTTAGAAGGAAGAGTTCCGCCACTTACTATGTTACCGGGTAGATTCAAATCTCCAGAGCTCAATAATTCCATCTGCTTTGATGATCCATTTGCGGAAAAAGCCAGACCCTGAGCGGAATCCGATTTTAAGACTAATTGCCCCGCTGTGCTTCCGGTGAAAAAGTCCCCACTGGAGGCAGCCGCACCAAATGACGCCTTTGCTGTACTTCCTATGGAAAACTGAAAATAAGGCGCTGTGCTGCTGTTAATATTGAGATGCGGGCCCGTCGCAGTCCCGTCTCCGATATCCAACGCTTGATTTATAGTGAATAGACCAGACGTGTTCAAGCTGAGCCTCACCGCGGTCGCCGTCTGATCATAAAGATAAAAAAGATTGGGCGACGCTGATCCAGACCCACCTAAAGCCAAGGTGTAATGACGAGTTGGCGTTTGCCAATCAGATGTGGAATAATTAGAGCTATTGGTTTGGTTTGAAACGAAGTAAGTTGCGGTTAATCCACCGTCATCTGCAAGCGTCGCTCCGGAGCCCTGAATAGTCGCTCCGCCTGTTCCATCCGCACGTAGGATAGCGTTATCAGTGCTCCCCGTGGAACCCGATATACTTCCGCCACCTGAAGCTGCCTGCCAACTTGGATCCGAACCAGACCCGTTGCTCGTCCAAACATAGCCTGACGTTCCCGGCGCAACTACCGTCCAACCTGAAGCACCGCGCTCGAGTAATGCGCCCCGCGTATTTCCGATCTGGTCGAGCATTCCGCTAAAGGTAAGCTCTTCAATTGCGCCCGTGCTGGCCGTTGTTCGTCCGAGCAAGCGCGAAGTCGACATCGTTAGTCCGGATGTCGTTGCGGTACCCGGCGCAACATAGTCTGTTCCGGCCACCGCGATCGAGGGAATGCCGGTCGTAGTCGCATTTTTCACGAGGCCCGTGCCAAGTGAGCCCATGGCAAATTCATTCGATAGCCCAGCGTCTGCAGTCTGCGTGATATAGGTCGCCGTGCTTGGCGCGCCCGCCGCGCTTCCCGCCCACGACGGAAGTCCGCTCGCGACGGTCAAAACCTGTCCGGTTGTCCCAATCGCGACAGGAACCCAATGCGTCCCATTGTAATAAAGCAAATCTCCTGACGTCGGACTCGGCGCAATCGCGTCAAAGTAGGCCGTGCGCGTCGTGAGCGGAAAAAGGCCCTGGCTAAACGAGCTGAATGTGATTCCGGCTAGAGTCGTGAGCGTGGAATTAGTCCTCTGAAGGCCGGTTACCGTCGCGCCTGCATCCACCGAGATCGTCGACCCGCTTTGCCAGGTGAAAACAGCTCCGCTTTGAACGCTGTTAAGCGTGCCGGTGAATCGGCCATCCGTTATGGGAGTAGCCGAATACCCGAGCGCACAGAAAAAAAGGAAAAGAAAAGCTGAAACGGTTTTCATGAAATCGCGATGTAAGAAAGGAAATAGCCAGCTCCCGGGATTGGCCCCTGGAAATTAACGGTGAATCCGGACGCTGAAATCGTGCTTTGCTGAAGCGTGGCAAAAAGCGCATCTCCTCCATCCGGAGCAGAGACGTTAGCCGTTACAACCGGAGTGCCCGCCATTGGCGTTGAAAACGTGACGGCCTTGCTTGTGTCCCCTGAGTCAAGCGAAACCTCAGCGCGTCGAATTGTGCTCATGTCTGGCTCAGGTCCTGGGGTTATGTCGGTACGGAACACGCCGCCGCGGATCTCGTAAGAGAAGGTCGAACTTGTTCCGATAATATAGCCCTCATCGGATTCGAGCACCGCGCCAGGTAGCGTGACAACCTGGTTATCTGCAGGGGTTCCGCAGATGAAGAAAACGTCCCCGCTATTCGGCAAATCTCCCTGGTGCGTGAGAATGAACGCTTCAGCTTCGCGCAGACTTCCGTGCGTTCGCGTGACCGAGAACGAGACGACATTCGCCCGGTTACCGCGCGGATAAAATACCCGCGACGGCGCCCGAAAGAATTCCACCTCTTGCGTGATCTGTTGGCCATTTACGCGGAGTCCAGATGTGCTTTCGAACGCCGCACCCGGCGCCAACCAAGTGCTTCCGATTCGGACTTTCATTCATCCGGGTTAGGTCAGGGAAATATCGGTCGTAACGACAACGACAGGGCGAGGTTTTCCGTTGGTGTCGAAGGTTCGCGTGGCAACCCAAGTCTGCTCGCCCATGCGTTCCTTCGTGACCGAGAATTGCTCGGGGCCGCCGCGGAGACCGGCAAACGGGAGAACAACGTACATGCCCGTAGACGACATCGAGAGCGGCGCGCCGTTACTGGCCAGCGAGCGCCCGATTGAAGCGCCCGCGCCCTGCACAAGAAGCTTGGACGGAACGTCGCCCTGATCGGGGCCAATGGGTGTTGCCTTGGCTGTGACGTCGAGCCCGTTAAATTGCTTCGTCTTGATCGGGAATCCGTCAATTTCGATGTCTCGCGTGGTGGTCGCGAAATCAATTTTCACTCCGTCCTTCGTATTGAAGGCGTTCCAAGGGGCAACCGTTCCCCAAGCCACGTTGGGCGATTGCGTCAGCACTGTTGCCGGATCGATGCCGCCGTCTCCCGGGTAGGATGCGGTATCAAGCGTGTACATCGCATCCGCGTCGGACATCACCTTATTATCCTGAAGGAAGAACGAGATTTCGACCGTGTCAAAAGGCGTTGCACCGGCGGTCAAGTGGATGGAAGGCATCTTAGTAACCGCTGCGTTATGAAACGTATAGCGACTACCGTCCGTGTTTTGAATCACGCATGGATTGTTCACCGTGAGGCGAGCTAGCCCCGTGCCCGCACTGATTGTAATGATGTTCGTGCCCGCGACCGCGTCCGCGCGCGTAGGGTGAAAACTGATCGTGTTCGCACTCACCACTCGGACGTAGTAAATCGTATCAATCGAAAGGCCTGTTGGATTCGTGCTGGCCGCGTTAGCCGGATTAACAAATGCGGCGTCGCCCGTCAAAAGACGGTGAGCGGTGATCGTGACCACATTGGAAGCAATAGCGCCAAGGGTCCGCACTGGCGTAACATAATCGCCGTAGTCTTGTCGGCAGAGATCGTAAAGGACTGCAAGAATTGCGTTAGTCCATTGGCCCGCCGGCGTGAAAGTGATCTTCGTCGGGACCTGGCGAACACGTTCGTCGATCTTCTGGTAGTTGTCGACGTTGATTGGGAAGGTTTCGACGGTCCACTCAAGGTCAAAGCCGTCTTTCGTGAAGAAATTGACTCCGCGAAAAGAAACAATCGCAGGGCCGCTGTGGTAGTCGCTGAGTCGCGAAATCATGGTGGTTTTTGTTGGTTAAAATTAAATCATTTACGATATGGGGAAGTCGATAACTTATACGACGGTAACCCCGTATTCTGCCCCTAAATAAGCTTCAATTAATCGACGGTCTGAATCGGAAATATTTCCAGCGACGCACACGTATTCGGCAACGTCTCCGTTTAGCGCCGAAACCGCTCCCATGGAAAACACATCCAAACCGCCGCTGCCGGCATTGCCCACCGAGCTCTTTACTCCATCAACCGAGACATATGAGGATGCGCCGTTAATCATAAACGCCAGCACGTGAGCTCCCGTCGTTGGTGTGACGCCTGACTCCACGTCAGAAGCTCCAGCGTAAACCGCCCAATTTCCGCTGCCATTTATTCCACCCGCGCACCGACCATGCCCGGACGTGCCCGGATAGGTGTCGAAAAGCTGGTTAACCGACGTGTTGCTCGGTTTAAAGCACACGAGAACCATCGCCGGAGCTGCCGTGTTGAAGCTGCCATCTCCAACAAGTCGGTGAAAACTTGCGCTATCGTAACGAGCGACTGCTTTGCCGTTCAAGATACCTGTTTTGTAAACCGGCCCACTACCGGCAAAGCTTTCAACGAGGCTTACGGAGCTACTTCCAAATCCGGTGACCTTCGGCCACGTGGCGATCTGGTCTCCGTCTGAAAAGCCTGTGAGCGCATCCGCCTTGTACCGCGCAAGCACCGTGGCGCTCGTGATCGTTGGGAATGGATTGCTCGGGGCGGCCGTTGGCGTGCTAACCACCGTTCCGGCAGCACTGACACCCACTGAGTTTGTTGCCGTCAGGCTGAAGGTATAAGCCGTCCCATTGGTCAAACCGGTGACCACTGCGCTTGTTGCTCCAACCGCGACCGAAAACGTCCCGGAGCCTGGTGAGTAGGTGCCAGTATAAGCAGTTATCTTACTCGAGCCGTAAGAGACCGGCGCTTTAATCGCTAGCGTGACCTGACCATCGCCAGGCGTGGCAGTCATGGACGGAGGACCGGGAGCGAACGGCACCGCCGTATCGATGTAGAAGAGCTTAACCCAAGACATGCTATGGCCAGCGTCGACCACATTGCCCGACTTGAGCGACCAGCCAACTTTGAGCCTTGAATTGAATTTCAGTCCTCCATTGGCGTTCCAGAAGTCAAACCCGGCACACGTCACGCCGTCGTTATTATTCGTCGCCGTCACCATCGTGTAAAGCTGCCCGAAAATCTTTTGACAATTCGCGAAGTACCAGCCGGATAAAAACACATCTTCGCCGCCTGTGTTCGAGAAATCAGTTATCACCTGACCCGATCCATCTGGCGTGGTATCTTCGCCATCGACCGCCCAAAACCAAACGCGCTCCAAATAGCTGTATTTATTCGCAGATGTGTTCGCGCCTTGAACCACCATGCTCTGCCAAACGAGCCAACCGGCAGCGTTCACCAAATCAAAGAAAGTGATAATGTCTGAAGCGCTGTAAGTCTTCTTCTGAAGCCACGGCGTGCAGTTCGAACGAAGGCGCAAACTCGGGACTGCGGCTTCGTCTAGTTCGTGGTGATCAACCTTCGCGAAAAGTGAATAATCGCCTGAGCTACTGCTGCCGTCAGGCGGGCTATAAAGCTTAACTATGATTCCATTTGAGTATGGAATTTTGTAACGAAGGGCTCCACTCATTCCGGTGCCACTGTCGCCCATCGACGAGGAATGGATATGCTCTGTTGCGTAAGACCGCGCATCCCCTTGGCGTCCGTTTAGGTGATTTAGAAACAGAGTTCCAAGGTCGACGTCGATGTCCGGAAGAACCGCCCCGTCCGTAAAAACCTGCAAGCGCCCGTTGTACGCCAAGTCGCTACTCGGCGCGCCCATCGTAACCCAAATCATATCAACGATACCAGCGCCGGTAATCGTTGCGAGAGTAACGCTATTTCCCGGCGTGGGGTTTTGATGCTGGATAAAAGGCGGCCTTGCCGTTTTCTGCTGATACTGCGACAGCGAAGCGAATGGACCGCCGCCAGACGAAAGATCGATCGCGCTTTCTATTGATTCGAGTTCTGCCTTCCCGACGGCAAGCACCATTTCGTACTGAGAATCCGCCGTATTGTGGGTCTTTGCGGTCGTTCCGTCGACTCCGCGAGTGATCGTGATGGTGTCGCTGGCAATCGCGGTAACGCGCACACGCTCCACGTTTGGATCGTCGGAAGGATCATCAAAAAGCGTGGAGTCGAACCAGGTAAGATTAAACGGGGCGGCCGGAAGCTTGGCGCCGCCACCAGCCGAAAGAACAATCGAGGTCGCGCTCGCGTTGTATCCCGCCGAAACGAGAACCTTGCAGAAGTTTTTGTGTGCGTCGAAACTCATTTGGATAATTACCCGCCTAGAGCGGTAGTCGCGAACGGTGCGCCACCCATTGCCGAACTGTGCGGATGCGCGGTTGAACTTCCGGTGTAGGTTTGTTGGTAAACGTCGCCTTGCTGGTAAGCCGTGATCCACGGCGAAGCGCGCACAGTCGCGCCATTCGTGAGGGTGAATGGCCCGGTGTAAAGGATCGCACTCGGATTGCGCGGCCCCGGATAGCTGCCGTCGGTCGTGTACCAGATATCCACATCGGGAGTGGAGCAGGTAAGCGTGATCGTCTGCGGAACGGCGCCAGAAGTCGGCGAGAAAACGATTGCGGCGGGTTTGAGTAGACGCGGGTCGCTCCCGATTTTCTTAAAATAGGCGATATAGGAAACCTTTGTCGGATCGTTCATCGCCGCCGGCTCAATCGCATCGAATGAAAGTGCCTGGCCGCGCCCGAAGTTGCTAAGATGCACAACCTGCCTTACGCGCTGAGCCAAGCTCTCGGCGGATATCCCGACACCGCCCACGCCATTCCGGCGAACAACCGGCCAATCGATAATCTGGATCGGGTACCGGACGAAGTACTGTGGGCCTGGCGCGTCTCTCGCTTCGAGCGCAAGCTGTGGCATAAGGACGATGATCACCGCGCCAGACTTTCCTCCCTCGGAATTCATGGCCCCAAGGGCCGTCAAAACGTCGTTTTCGGTGAGCCCTTTTCGCTGACTGAAAACTTTTACTTTTCCGCCTAATACTTCGTCACTCTGCAGGCGCGACGCGAGGTCGTCCTGGTCAAGCTCGATCGTGGATTGCGGGGTACTCATGGGGCGTCTCCTTTGTAAGTACCGTCGAACGCATCCGCAATCACTTCGTTTAGCTTTTCAGCAATGGGCTCCATGATCGCCGCTTCGCTCGGAACCACCGAGGCGTCTGCGCCGATCGTGGCTTTCTCGACCAGCCAGAAAATGACCCGATGTGCCGCCGCGCGTCCGCCGGTAGTTCCAAATCCAATACGGTCAGCCGTGCCCAGAGCATAAGGCCTCCCGCCTTTTCCAATCAACACGATCAGTTCCGGGAAATCGCTCGCAAGTTTTCCGTGCGCTTCAGGAACAGCGGGAATCGTCAAATATTTCCCCTTTTTTGGAAGCACTGTTCCACCGTAATAATGGAGGGCCGCGCCCACATGCGCCGTCACGATGGTTACGGTGTCGCCCTCGATCACGAAGCTCGTCGCGTTCTTCGCATCGTTCCAGTAATTCGTTCGCACGCCGCCAAGCGCATTTGGCGTTTGGTTGAGGCGATCGTAATTCGTCCCGAAAGCATTCACCGCCATTCGGCCAACAATCTGTTTCACCTGGTCGGACTGGAGAAACGCTGTTGCACGCGCGAGCGCGGGAGTTGCGTAATCCTCGATCGTAACCTGTATGCCAATGGAAGCCATCAGTTTCGACCCTCCGCAGAAACAGTCTCGGCCGAGACATCTTCGGGCTGCGCAATCTCGTGAAAAACTCCGTCAATCCCAAGCGAAGCGAAAGCAGCGAAAAGCGCCTGGAGTACAGACATAAGGGCCGAGTCTTCGACTTCCGGCTTTGCCTGGAGCGTGGCGTTCAGCGCTTCAACCGATCGCGCTGCCTCGGCTGTGGCTGCGTTGATCTCCTGGAGCTTCTGAATGAACCGAGCCTGCTCTGCGTCACGCGCGAGAGATTCTTCCGACTGCGTAAAAGGCGTAGCGGATGGCCTGGCCGGATGCGCCACGCTCGGAAGCCCAATTGTCCGGCTGAAGGTGCGTCGAATGGGATGCAGAGAAGTTTTCGGCTCTTCGGCCACCGCCATCCCAGGCCCCGCAACCACACGGAGCTTGGCCGCCACTTCTTTGCCGACATCCCGAATGCCCATTCCAGAGTTGAAGTCGAACGGAGGATACGGTTGGCCGAAGGCCGAAATATTCACCCATATCGGGTCGTCCTTGAGCGCAATCATGCGTCCCTGTGGATAGTCGGCGCGACCGGGATAAAACCTTCCACCAAATGCCGCCCATCTCACCGGCCAATCGCGCGGTTCCTTGCGGTTTTCGGCCCGGTAAAACTCCTGCGCGGGGAACTCGCGTTTTACCAATGCGGACTGGCCTTGTTTCCATTGGCCGTACCCGCGCGCCATGTCAATATTAGTCGAGAGAACCAATTTAAGCCTTGAATCCGAAAGAAGCTGCGGAGCCGACATTAGCTCGCTGGTCTGCTTTAGCAAAGATTGCGCCTCGGATTCGGTCATCTTTCCGCCAATCACCTTCGCGATTTGATCTTTCACGCGCTGCAAAATTTCCGCCTGAACAATCCCCGAAATGAAAAATGCGCGCTGACGTAGTTCCAGCGGCAAATCGCGCGCGAGCTTGGCGCGAAGGTCCGGAGGCAGAAGGCTGCGCACTTCGTGTGAATCTAAAGCCTCCTGGAAACCGCGTGGAGAATTGAGGGCCATTTAGTAGAACATTCCCCTCTCGTCCACTTGGGACATTTTATTTATCAAGTCGCCCAAGCTATAGCGCAAAAGAACGATGTAACTATCGTTTACGCCACACGATAAAATCACATCATCTCCATGGCGAATGATGCCCGCTGGGAAAATACAGCAGGGGTGACCGGAGTTGGGCCTTGCGCTTAAAGTCGTGGGCGAGAACTCGGATCCCCACACGAGCGGGCGCTTCGTTGCGTGGCGAACGTCGAACGGCATGCGCGCGTTGAACAACTGCGCGCCCATGAAATACCGCGTGCCGCGAAAATCGTGCTTAACGTGACCGCCAAAAAACGAGAGGTAATAATTTTCCTCGATGCGAAGGGGCGGCGTTCGGCCGTTCATGGAATTACCGAAGATCCACTCTTTCGCGCCTGGCGTCTGGTATCCATTGCCCGTAGTGTACTCAATTACGAAATGAGGCCGTTGAGTGTAAACGATTCCGAGTTGTCCATTTGGCATCTCAAACGGGCACCAGTTCTTTTCGACCGATCCCTCGTCCATGTTTCCATACGAAAGCGGGATCTCCTGAACGGGCTGAAAGTCCTCGGCCAAAATGAAAAGACGTTGACGGCAAGTGTTCGGTATACCGAATTTAACATGCGCAACCATCAAGTGAAGCATTCCGCCAATCATCGCAATGCGCGGGTCCTCGTAATGAACGCCCGGCTCATCTGGGATGCGCACTTGCACGGTAGAAATTGGAGCGAATTCGCCGTTAAGTCTCGCCATCCATACCGTGTTTATTGCGCTGTAGGCCTCCGACCGATACGCCATTATGGTTTCGCCTCGGCAGTGGCATATTGATCCGTTGAAATTCCGGCAAGCGGCGTTAAGCCCCTCAATCACGCCGAAGAATTCAGGCAAACTCTCGATCGCGGGATACTCCACGGGAAGCCCAGTCTCTGGGACATCCCGCATTGTGAAATTACGCGTGGCTTGCATCATGGTCATAGGCCACTCGTATCGCACGCGTCGAAGTTTCGACGGTTTCCACGGAAGAACTTTGCTCCCGAAAAAGCCACGCTCGGATTGTCATCCGCTGGAATATCGGGTGCGTCGACAGGGTATTTACCCTCCAGCAAAGCGGTGATGATCTTTTGATACTGCTGCTCCTGCATCCGGTCCCAATCGTTGAGCGGCATTTCAAGGCGAGCCTTGCACTCGCGAACGATCTTATTGACCGCGAGATCCTTCAAATTTGGCGGAATGCTGGTCGAAGACGGAAGCGGATCGTCTGGATCAGTCGCCGGCGTCGGGTCACCGTCTAGACTGTATTGACCAGAAAACCCAACGGCCCCACGGATTTCCGCCTGGACTTGGGCAATCAAAGATGGAATCGGATTCGCCTGCGCCGGAGGGGGAGTCGGCTCCGTGTGTAAAACGGTTTGCTCCGCGGCCTCGATTATGGGCGCGGCTCGCGTATTATACAAATCCGTCACCGTCAGGTTTACCCACTTCATGGCTTTAAAGAGACTCGCCGATGAACACGGCGGCGAATCTCGAAAAGCTTACGAAGCGGTAATCGACTGCACGCCGAGGGACGACGTACCGGCGATGTAATCGTAATGCTCGACCGTGATATCGATGAACTTCGGTCCGACTTCTTGACGGAATACGCGGAAATCGCCATCGCCGCCAGCCGGGTATACGAAGTTTTTCACCGCGCTTGGGTCGTCCTTGCTGATTCCGGAGAGGGCAGGGAATGCGATCACCTTGTTGTTCAGGATGTAGCCCTTGGCGGTCTTGCTCGTGGCGTACATGGCTTTCATCAGTCGGGCCTGATCAACGTTGAGCGCCGCCGCAAGGCCGTCCAATGTCTGGAGATAGCCAGCATACGACATCGCGTTGTTGCCCAGCGCGTAAGCGCCAAGCATCTTATTCCAAGCGCCTGGATCGATCAAAAGGCGATTTGGCCATACGCCGGAACTCGTTTGCGAAGCGAGCACTGCGGCGCGGATGTCCTCTTGAGGCGTTGGCGTGCCGCTGGTCCAGGTTTTGGCTGTATCGGTCGCAACCGCGATCAAAGCGGCAACGGCGCGGCGAAGCTTGTTGCGCTTCAGGCGCTGCAGCAAACGTGCGGTGATCAGCTCTTCGGTGAGAACGCCGCCGCCCTCTTCATCGACGTCCAGGCGGTAGGTCAAACCACGGTTTTTAACCCGGGCGTTGACGGAAACTGCGGTGTACTCGACGCGCTTGAAATTGGCCTGAATGGCGCGCTCGTCATCCAATTCAGAAAGGAATGACTCGAAGTTTACACCGCTCTTATATTCGAACCGCTTTGGAACGGGAACACGTGGCGCGATGTACTCGATCAAATCATCCAGATTCTCGGGATCCTGCCAGCCAACCGTGTAGGCGGTCAATGGCTCGGAGAAGTTGGCCGACGTGAAGCGTTCTTCGTTGGCCATCGAGATCTGACCTGCTTCCATATGGCCAGCGGGAAGAACCGGCGCCCCTTCATTCGCAAATGCGAATGATTCGAATTCGTTAAGATGTTTAAGACTCATGATATTACGATTTTTAAGTTGTGTGGCTTCGTGATTTCAGAGTCAGGGTTAGGGAACAACCAGAAGCTGCGGAACGCAGGGCTGAAATTCTATTTGGTCGTTATTGGCCGCGGCCGACGTGACCGAGATACCAACAATCCACCAGCTTCCAGTAGCTGCACCGGTGCGCGTCTTTAGTTTCCCGTCGCCATTACTGAGGACGAGAACACCAGCGGCGATAGCACCGGCGGCGACGCCAAGTCGCGTTGCGTCAGCAGCACCAAGAAGGGCAAATGACACTTCGTCGGTTGCGGCGGCCGGTTCGTCTTGGCAGATACCGATAGGGAGGTCGCCTTGCGCGGCAACTACCTTATATTGATTATCTCCGCCCGTGTTCTGCGTGTAGAGCAGGTAACGGACGGTAGACGCAGCGGCGGCATAACCGGTGATCAGTCCGCCATTATGGCGTCCCGCCGTGAGTGCGCCGTCGTTGGCAAGCGCGGTCGTTGGACCGTAGCGAAGGCCGTCCCGGACTTGTTCAAGCAAGCCGAAGAGAGCCGAAATAAGCAGAGCAAACATTTTCATGATAGGCTTTTTCGTGTTGTTGGGTTCCTCGGGCTTACTTAGCCGCGAAAAGTTTTGGGTGGTTCTTTTTCACATGTTGATAGGCCATGTCGTGTGCCTTGGCGTGTGCCATTCCGGACTTCTTGAATTCCTCGCGCTTGGCTGCGACTAGATCGACGATCTTGGATCCAGCGTTGGCGATCGGTTCGTTTTCTTCTGTCAATTCGCCAGCTTTCTTGAGGTCAGCAGCAGCTTTTTCGAAGGCTGTGCCCTCGGTCAAACCTTCGGTCTTAATCGACTTTGGAAGTGCTGCGAGAGCCTTTGACTCGTTGGCGAAGTCGCGGGTGAGGCGGCCTTCCCACGTGGCCTTATCGGCCTCGGCGATCTTTCCGCCGCGGATAGCCGCTGCGATGGCCTCATCACAACGAGCCTTGCGCTCGTTTGCGAAAGCTTCCTTGGACGCGGTCAGATCAGTCTTGAGCTGAGTGTTCTCGTTGGCGAGCGACGTTGCTTGGCCTTCGAATTTCGACCGTTCCGTCTTTTCGTTGGCTAAGTCTTGCGGCGCTGGGCGTTTCAAGAGGTCCGTTATTTTGGCCTCGATTTGTTCCTCGGTTGCTTCGTTGGCAAGCGCGAGGAGTGCGATCAATTTTGCTTTGTTCATATCGTTCTCGGCTTGCGCCGCATTGAGTAGGGAAGTCGGGTTCGGAATATTGGGAGTCGCGACAAGTCCAATGGACTTCATTCGGTGAGGAAGAAAATAGCTCTTTCCGTCATCGGCCGTCGCCTGGTGAACATCCCAAAACGGGGAAATAAACTTACGGCCAGACCGCACGAGCGCTTCTCCCATGGAGCCCAGGACCATGCGAACCGCCAGCCCGTTGGGTCTCACCTCCATGTCTGCAACCTGGCCGTATTCGGTCCCGTCCTTGTAAACGTTCGCGAACGCTTTACAATCGGGGTGACCGTTGAAAACTGGGAGTCCGACAAGCGCACGCTTAATCTTCTGCGTGATCTTCTTGAACTCTTTTACGATGCTCTCCGCCTGAGGCTGGCCGAAACGCTGGATTCCGTTGCTGTGTCCGTGGTCTCCGTAAGGAATGACTTGCCACCCCTGCTCGTCTAAATCCAGCTCGTTCGCTATGCCGATGGTTTCCCCGTCTTCTTCTTCGGCAA